>Ga0255344_1000795_pt1 | contig 47576 bp, 41 predicted proteins | sample wastewater_treat_5_FD_192414 | JGI IMG/M metagenome (GOLD analysis project Ga0255344, IMG submission 192414) | Wastewater microbial communities from Lulu Island WWTP, Vancouver, Canada - plant18 | ecosystem: Engineered > WWTP > Wastewater > Unclassified | place: Canada: Vancouver, British...
CGGGGGTGGCGGCAGGAACAGGAGGCAGGGGCGGAGGCGGGGATGGCGGCAGGAACAGGAGGCAGGGGCGGAGGCGGGGACAGGACGTGGCACCAAGCTAGCGTTTAATTAGGGTTAATTTGGTCGGCGATTCTTTTTGCTTGTGCTTTTCGTTTATTCGGGATAGGATGTTGGCCGTTGTTTTGCGGGAAGTAGCGCAGACTGGTAGCGCGCCTGCTTTGGGAGCAGGATGTCGTCGGTTCAAATCCGGCCTTCCCGACCATATTCCAGCACGAAGTAAGGACCTTTGAAGCATGTGGAAGACTTTGTTGATGGGACTGATATTGATTTGCGCCTGCCAACAAAGCCCCGCTGTGCAAAGACATATTGCAGACTCAATTGCCTGGGATGAAAGCAGCTGGCGGGATTTGTCTACTGTTGAATGCCACGGTAAAACCGCCTTTTTGATCGCCCTGTCTGGTAAAAAGCCTGTCATCAAAGGGCCGCTTCCAAGCCTGCGCGTGACTTATGGCTGTGGTTTTGATGATGAGGGCCGATTTACAGTCAGCGTTGCTTTGGCGGCACACGTTGCCCATTTAAACCAACCTGCTGAGATATACGAAGGCCTGGCCCAGCTTGAGTTTGATGCGGATTTGGCCGGTAAAGGTTGGCAAAAACTGGCGCTGACCACGGCCGCTTTTTCTGATGCCCTGGATGTGGCCTTTGCAAGGATGCAGATGGCCCAAGGTGATGAAAAGCTGGTGGTTAATAGTCTGGCTTCCCTTGATGTGAACAGGCAAATACTGTTGGCAGCCATTGAAACGGCAGGTGATTTAAAGATAAAAGACGCCGTACCAGGTTTAATTAAGCTGCTTGACAGTAAAGATCCCCAACTGGTTTTGCGCACAATAGGCAGCTTGGGAGGCCTAGGCGACCAGCGGGCGTTGCCAGCCTTGGGCTCCTTGGGGGTGTCACCAATCCCGGTGGTCTGGCATACAGCGTTGCAGGCGATCGCCGATATTGGTGGAAATGACGCGATAAAGGCACTTGAACTAGTGGCCAATCAGTCGACATCTCCAAACGTTTCAAAGGTCGCATTGGAACTGATGGAGCAGGTCAGATCCGGCAAAACCAAATAAATAGATTCCACCCAAGCGCAAGGATGTGATAAATGGAAAAGTCGCCACCGTGGCAGGGGGAAAGAGTGCAGCCTTTAGAACGACGAGTTAAGCGCCTGGATTTGGACAAGTATTCCCACATTCACTTTTTGGGCATTGGTGGAATTGGGGTCAGTGCGATAGCTAGGCTTTTGTTGGCCGCTGGTAAGAAGGTTTCCGGGTCGGATGTGCGTGAATCAAGCATCACCTTGGCCCTTGTCAAGCAAGGCGCCACGGTCGCTATTGGGCACAGCGCGAAAAACCTGACTGGCGCAGATCTGGTTGTGGTGTCGACCGCGATTCCTGCTACTAATCAAGAGCTTTTGGCGGCAAAGGAAGCCGGATTAAAGGTGGTGCACCGCTCGGTGGTCCTTGATGCTTTGATGGAAGGCAAGAACACAATTGGAGTTACTGGTACAAACGGGAAAGGGTCGGTTTCATCCATGATTACATGGCTTTTGGACGCCGCTGGGATGCTCCCATCCTTTGCTATTGGTGCAAGGCTTTTAGATTTTGACACAAACGCCAGGGCTACAGAATCTGGCTTTTTCGTTGCAGAACTAGATGAATCAGATGGGTCCTTTGTCAACTGTCACCCGGATCGCTTGGTCCTAATCAATTTGGACGCGGATCATCTAAATCATTACAAAGACTTAGACGGCCTTTTAGATACTTTTGAGGGCTATCTTTCGTCTGATAACGCTCCAAAACACATCCATTACTGTGCAGATGACGAAAATTTAAGCCAATTGATGCAAGGATGTAAGAAAAAGGCGATATCTTTTGGGGCCGCGCAAGATGCGACCTATCGTATTTTTGACCTAGCCTTGGTTGGGATGGGGTCGACATTTAAAATGTCAGGACCAAGCGGCGATTTGGGGCAATTTGAGCTGTCTCTGCCAGGCGCTTACAACGCCATGAATGCTGCTGCCGCTATTTCAGTGGCCATTGAAGAAGGCGCCGACGTCGAGCTGTTACGAGCTGCCTTGCCAAAGTTCAGGGGCTTGGAAAATCGTTTTACAGTGGTGCCAGTTGGCAAAGGATTCGTGGTCAAAGATTACACTTCCCACCCAGTTGGCATCAAGGCGGTAATCGACGGCGCCAAGGTCTTTGGAAAAGGGCGAATCGTCACGGTTTTCAAGCCTTATCGATTCACGATGATTCACTATCTGCATAACGAGTATCGAGATGCCTTTCAAGACGCGGACGTGTCGATAATCACGGAAATGTACACTGCGGGCGAGGTTCCAATACCAGGCGTTGATACCCCATGGTTGATTGAAAGGATCAGGGAAACTGGGGCCGAGGTGATATTTGTTCCAAAGATGGAAGACATCACAAAAACCTTGAATGACATATACAAACCTGATGATACAATTGTGTTTTTCGGTGGTGATGATTTATTTAGGCTGGCCGATGAGTATATTGATGGACGGCTTCACCCTACTGTCTCGTGAGGGATAAATGAAGGTTTCTGGACGTAGCTTTTCGGTAGTTGGCATGGGCAAAAGCGGGCTTGCCGCTGCTCGTGTCTTGGCGGCGTTGGGCGGGAAGGTCTTGTTATCAGACGGCGCGGACACGCCGGCACTAAGGGAGGCCGCTGCTGGGCTTGGCCCAGAGATTGAGTGCAGATTTGGCGGCGAGCAAATCCGCCTTGGCGACATCGCAGTACTGTCCCCTGGCATACCACCATCTGCCCCCATTTTCAGGCAGGCGTACAAAGTTGCCGGCGAAGTCATGGGGGAAATCGAGCTCTTTTATAGGTTGTTTGATGGCCCCATCGTGGCGATTACAGGGACAGACGGAAAATCCACAGTCACGACTTTGATTGCCCATCTGTTGCAAGCTGGCGGTTTAAATGCTGTTGCCGCGGGCAATCTTGGCAATCCACTTTGCGAGCTTTTGGATGACGATTCACCCTCGGATGGCGATTCAGCCAAGATTGCTGTTGCGGAAGTCAGCTGTTTTCAACTGATAACTACCTCTAGGTTCCGCCCTGTGGTTGCCTTGGCAACAAATCTGGCACACGACCATCTCGACTACCATGGCAGTTTTGAGGCTTATGTTGCGGCAAAGGCGCTTGTGGCGGCACATCAAGCGGCCGGGGATACCTTCATTCGCAACTTGGACGACCCCATTTTGGCGACTTGGATGAACCAAGATTCCAAGGACTGCCGCAAAGTTCCTGGAAATGGTCAACTGGTGTTGAATATCAGCCAAAAACAGGCGGTTGAAAACGGGGTTTTTGCAAAAGACGGCACTTTTTATTGTGCGCACAACGGCCATGCGACCAAGCTATGCAGGCGTTCTGAACTTGCTATTCCTGGGGCGCACAACACTGAAAACGCGCTTTTGGCAATCGCAGCAGCTTTGGCGATGGATGTTCCAAAAGAGGCCATCATTGAAGGCTTGGCAACCTACCGAGGTTTGCCCCATCGCATTGAATACACCGGATCTTTAGGCGGTGTTCGATTCTACAACGATTCCAAGGCGACCAATCCACACGCGGCGATCACAGGTATGGCCGCCTTTGATGAAAAGGTGGTTTTAATCGCAGGTGGCTTCGAGAAGGGGCTGGATTTAACAGAAATGGGTGAGACCATAGCCCAAAAATGTAAGTCCGTCGTCTTGACTGGTGCGACAACTAAAAGAATGTCCAAGGAATTTGAAGGCAAAGCCCCAATTTACTGCGAGTCAACCATGGAATTAGCGACAAAAAAGGCCTTGGAATTGGCAAAACCAAGTGGAATAGTGCTGTTATCACCTGGAGCCTCGTCGTTTGACAACTACACAGGCTTCGAGCAACGAGGCAATCATTTCAAGACCATAGTCAGAGACCTGATGAACGCCGCCGACATCGCCAGCAGGAGTTGTTAGGTGCTTGATTTGGCTTGGGCCTAATCAACAAACTCGGGGTCAATTGGCTTTTTTGCTTTGCCAATATTTACGTGACAGTAGCCTAAAGGATTTCGTTGCAGATAGCGCTGGTGGTATGCCTCGGCCTCGAAAAACTGACCTGCTGGTTCAAGCTTGGTGACTATTGGGTCTGTAAAAACTTTGCGTTTGCCGAGAATGTAAATCAAGTCTTTTGCATCCTCAAGCTGCTCATCGCCGATATAGAAAATCGCAGACCTGTATTGGCTGCCTATATCGGCACCTTGACGGTTTAATGTTGTGGGGTCATGGATCGAAAAGAAACGGGAAAGCAGCTCTTTATAAGTGACCAATTCTGGGTCAAAAAGAATGCGCACTGTTTCAGCATGGCCAGTTTCACCTGAACAAACCTTACGATAGTCAGGGTCATCAGTATGCCCACCCATGTAGCCTGAAGTGACTTGAAGCACGCCTTGGACCTGCCTGAAATACTCTTCAACCCCCCAAAAACAGCCGCCAGCGAAGTAGGCCATTCCTTCACTAGCCGGCACAAAACGCAACGCCGCAGAATTTATGCAGTATCGCAGCCCTCCAGGGGCAGGACCATCATCAAACACATGCCCCAGATGACCACCAGAAGAGGTCGAGCGAATCTCGGTACGTTGCATGCCAAAGCTGTCATCTGGCTTTTCTTGTACCGCCCCTGCATTAGCCGGCTTGGTAAAGCTTGGCCAGCCGCTTTTGGATGGAAATTTGTCAGCAGAGGTAAACAAAAGCGCCCCAGAAATGGCATCAAGGTAAAAGCCTTTTTCAAAATGATTCCAGTATGCATTGTTAAAAGGTGGTTCTGTCCCATTTTCCAGCATCACCGATTTGGTCATCGCAGACAACGGTCGTTGTGCCAACTCTCCACGCTCATTTCCATGACTCACTTCAACCTCCTTTTGGAGCCCGCCAAGAATGGCCCTGGAACCGCCGGCTAAATTACAGCCAAGAATGGGAAAAGGGGCACAAATCAGCGCAACAAGGCTAAGACTTCGCCAAACCTTTCCCCAAACCTCGATAAAATCAAGCATTATTCGCATTGGCCCGTCCTACCAGAAAGTAGCCGCCCAGGGCTAGTTAGAAGCCAGCAGCCGCAATCATTCTGCCACAACCAAACGCTTGACTAGCATCTAATCCAACACAACCAATCAAAATATTTAAGCTTTTTCTGGTCACAACAAAGTATATTTGAGGAGAATTTTTATCTTTTCCAAAAATGCGGCGTCAAGAAGATAAAGATGGTATAAAGCTCAAGACGGCCGGCTAACATTGCGAAACTAAACCATAACTTTGTAGCTGACGAATAAAAGCCATAGTTTCCAGTGGGACCCACTTTTCCAAAGCCTGGCCCAACGTTGCCAACCAAGGCAAGGCCAGAAGTAAACGAGGTTAACAGGTCAACACCGTTTAAAGACGCAATCAGCGTAGTGATGGCCACAAGGAGAAAGTATAAAAATATGAACGCTGCAACTGAATAAACAATGTCCTTCCTGCCGGCCTTACCGTTCAGGTGGATGGTAAACACGCCATAGGGGTGGAGCATCCTTTTGATTTCGTTCATCATCTGCTTAAACAGCACGGTCCAGCGGACCACCTTGACCCCTCCAGCGGTGGACGCAGAACAGCCTCCAATAAACAGCAGCAGGAATAAAACGCTTTGTGCAAGCTGAGGCCATTGAACGTAATCAGCAGTAGCAAACCCAGTTGTGGTCAATACTGATACAACCTGAAACGCTGCATGCCTGACGCTGGTGGAAAAGCTTTTGTAGACCGGAAGTAACGCAATCGTGACCACAGCTGTAGCCAGGATCACTATCGACCAATAGACCTTGACTTCAGTGTTTTGCAAAAACTCCTTGCCCCTTTTTTGCATCAACAGGTAGTAAAGGGCAAAGTTAGTGCCCGCAATAAGCATGAACACGGTACAAATCCACTGAGCAGCTGGCGAATAGCTGGCAAGACCTGAATTTTTCATCGAAAACCCGCCAGTGCCCAAGCTGCCAAAGGTGTGAAACACTGACTCTGAAAAATTCATGTCAGTGAGCAACAGCAGCACGATTTGAATAAAGGTCAGGAAGATGTAAATAAACCAAAGGATTTTGGCAGTCTGAGCTATCTTGGGAGTGATCTTACCCTTGTCTGGGCCAGTGGTTTCGGCCTTGATAAGGGTGAAGCCGCCAATTCCAAGAAGGGGCATGAGGGCTACCGTCATTGCGACTATCCCCATGCCACCCAACCAATGCATCTCGGCTCTCCAGATGTTTAACGACACGGGTAAAGCCTCTACAGAGCTTAAAATGCTTGCCCCAGTTGTTGTAAAGCCTGAAGCGCTTTCGAAAAACGCATCAAAAAATGAAGGGACATATCCTGAAATCATAAGCGGCAACGCCCCCAGAATGCATGCCAAAATCCAGGAACTGGCAACCACCACAAAGCCAGCTTTCATGGAAAAAACAGGCTTGCTTTTCTGCTTGAAAATGAAGGCCAAAATCCCGGGAATCAAAAACGCGACCATTGGTAATAAAAAGGCAAAAACAGTGTCGGTTTCGCGATGATAGATGGCAAACCCCAAGGGAATGAGCATTGACACGGCTACAATGGAAAGCAGCATAAGGACTATGCGTAACAAAAAAACGATCATTGGCGCTCCCCAAAGCCAAACCCTGTATGCTTGTCCTTGTCATACAAAACGACTATCGAATCGTTTAGTTCAATTCGCGTATCGCCTCTTGGGATGGAATACTTGTCCTCGCCTTGTTTTTTTCTAAGCAAAACCAGAAAAACTCCTTCCACATGTGTGTCTTTGAGGACCTTGCCATTAAAAAACGAATCCTGTGAAACGGTCACCTCGGCGATCTCAATTTCCCCTTCAAACAGAGTATGAATCCTGGTTACAAAGCGTCCACGCAGGTGGCTCATGATGGCGTCAATTACGACATCCTTGGTTGGAATGGCGACGTCGACGCCCACGTTGTTGGCGATTCTGGCGTACTGACTGTTGGTAACTAGGCCCACCGTTTTCAGATTGCCGATGGATTTCAGGTAGGCGGCCGTAACAATGTTTAGCTCGTAGTTGTTTGTGGTTGCTATCAAAAGGTCATAAGTATCCAAGCGTTCTTGCTCAACAAAGCCTTCATCGGTTATGTCGGCTTTGAAGATGCTTGCTTCGGGGAAAAGCATGGCAGCGTTTTTGGCCAGCGCCTCGTCTTTTTCGATGATGGCGTACTCCTTTCTTAGTTCCTGCGGGATTGAAAAAACCTTTGCAAAGAAGCTCTTACGCTTTTTATGCAACAGGCGACTTGCAACCCAGAGACCAACTCTGCCAGCTCCCAGAATTGCGATTTTGTTAAGCTGCCTTTTGGCTTCCCCACACAGGGAAAAGAGTTCTTCTGTATCCTCGGTCTTACAAAGCACTCCGATGCGGTCTCCAGCATGCAAAACCGCAGAACCCTTTGGAATGTAAGCCAGATTATCGCCTTCGATGTATACAACCAGGTACTGCCTTTTGGTGACGTCTTTTATGTCCTGAAGGGCTAGACCATCGAACTTTGAATTTTGCCTGACTAAGGCGGAAACGATTTGATAGTCACTGCCTTTAAAATCAATACTCTCAGAGACGCCATCCCATTTTATTGCATGAACTATTGCCTCTGCGGCCTCAATGTCTGGGTGGACCATGAAGTTAATGCCGTAGGGAGGGCGATGCTTTTTTCGACTCTTTTGGGGGGTACTTGATTCGTTGTAATAGTCGCTGTTTCGAACGCGGGCGATCTTAACCACGTTGGGATAGACCGAATCAACGAGGGAGCAGGTAATCATGTTCAGCTCGTCACTTTCGGTTAAAGCGACCAAAAAATCAGCCTTTTCAATGCCTGCTTCCTCAAGGACGGCCAGGTTGTTGCCGCTGGCCTGCATGACCATGCAGTCGAGACGATTTGAGGCGTGGCGAACGGTCTCCTCGTCCTTATCGATCAGCACGACATCGTTGCGCTCAGAGATGAGCCGCTTGGCCAACTGCGTGCCAGTAAAACCAGCACCAATAATTATGACTTTCATGTTTGTTATTTACCTGTGCGAGCCATCCAACTGATAGCGGACCAAGACCGGTTCAAGCCGCGCCAATTATACAACGTTACAAAGATAAAGTGGCGGGGCTGGCCCCCCGAGCACCGTCCTTATGACGTGACAAAGGACTACCACACTCGCGACACATATTCGTAAGCTATCATGGGGCGAATATAGTTGATGCAATTCTTGAATTTAGAATCGGCTGCCATGGGGACAGTGATAATGAAATCGTCGGTTGATACCCAATCACCCTCGGAAAGCCTAAATGTCTCGCCGTTGAGTGTTATCTCAAGGGTTGCCTTCACGAACGCATCGCAACTGTATGGCATGTCATTCGGTATCGTTTCGAAGATGTCAGTGCCAATCTCCACGGTTTTGACTGACATAAAGACGTCTCCCAATTGGAATGTCCGCGAATAGGAAGAAACATCGGTTTTCAAGGGCTCAATAACAGCCAAGTAGACAAGCTTATTGTCTCGCGTCAACTGCATTTCCCCAGTATCCGTGCCGAAACCGACTTCTGACTTAAGATGAAACTTGGTTCCTGGTAAAACCTCAATGGCACCCCCGATAGTCCATCTGGAAAAATCATCGAAGCCTTCAAACCTAAAGTGCTGGAGTCCGGTCCCATTTTCGAGCTTGACTAACGCGGTTTCGCGAAACATGAAATCCCCGTCGGCATTTCCGCTAAGTGTGAACCACGGACGTGAAAGTTGGCATACCTGCTCAGGAGTCTGACAAGCAGCATTCCCCAAAGTTGCAGATCTCACCCTCTGGGGGCTTTTGCGAACTGGGGAATAATCGGCTGCTAGCGGCGCCGAGCGAGAACCATCATCTTCATCTGGAACGAACCACCCGGTTTTAAGATACGAAAATCGAATTGGATCTGATGCCCGTGCGTAATCGACCAGAACATAGACACCATGGCAGCCACTTGCGGCCCCCGACACCCAATAGAAACCCTCGGATCCGTAACGCTCATCCTTTCGCTCGACGATCTTCAAAACTGCCTTGTCCAGACACTGGCCGTCTACCATAACCGCAGAGCCATCACAAGTAGGCCCAGGCAGCACGAACAACGCCTCGGGAGTGTTATCCGTACTGACGTCTATCTTCACAGGTTCCGTAGTCGAATCTAGGTCAAAAGCTGCCCACTCGATCACAACACGTGGGTCCTTTTCCAAACGAAACAGATCCGGACCAGTAGTCAGTAGTAATTCGTCGTTAACTAGGATGTCCGGAATAGGACCAAGAGCGCGACGACGAACAGTCATTATTGAATTGGACTTGTCAACCAGTTTGATCACTTGTAAAACCGTGCCGTCTTCGAGATACAAAAGCTCCAACTCTTTAACCGTAACCGAAAGCCGATTCCGAACATCGCTGGCATCATCTGGAGGGTCAAGAGTGGGCTTTCCAAGGCCAGCAAAGCAATAATCCTGACTTCTACACTCTGTCAAAGGATTTGGCTTTAGGCCATCAGTGGTATCAAAAGGGTCAACATCAAGTTTCATATCCAACTGGTAGACCCCTTCAGGCAACGCATTGTCCAGACTAGCATCATCAACCCCAACATCCGAGGCTACGTCATTAGCATCGTCACCCCCATTTGGCCCCGAGCTACAGCACGTCAATACCGCAGCACACAGCACCAGAAGCAATCTTGTTCGTTGGATCAAATCCATATTGCACCCCGTCACTAGTGAGGTTTGCGAGATCGTAACGCTGTGAGGGAACCTGTCAACAACTTTTTGTGAGGTAGGTCATCATCCTAAGTTGGTCCAAAACAAGCAGAGCAACTGGAATTTTCAGGACAAACTTACCCAACCGTCACCCAATCCTTATTGGTAAGCCTCCTTTCGTGTCTTACCGTCGGCCGGCAGATTATTGTCAAAATCATCCCCACCGCAGATCGCGAAAGCTCGCCAAATTCCTGCCCCTGCCTCCTGTCCCCGGCCCTGTCCCCGCCCCTGATCCTGGCCCTGTCCCCGCCTCCTGTCCCCGCCCCTGCCCCTGCCTCCTGCCCCTGTCCCCGGCCCTGCCCCTGCCTCCTGCCCCTGATCCTGGCCCTGTCCCTGATCCTGTCCCTGATCCTGGCCCTGCCCCTGCCCCCCTCCCTTGACGCTTGGGAATCCGGACATATATTTTCTTTCACGCGTCGCTTGACGCCTTTGACTTGGGCTTGTTGACAGGTCGTGTGGTTAAAGGCGCTCTTGAGACCTTTGTAAAATCGCCCTGTTATAAATGGTTTGGCCTGTGAATTTGGTTATGGGGTAGATCTATGGTCAGAATTGATAGTTTGGAGCAGTTGAAGTCTCAAGCTGGCTCAGATCAAAAGGTGGTGATTGGCTTTTTTGGGGAGTTTTCAGAAAAGTCCCGTAATCAGCTGCCAGTTTTTAAGCAATTTGCCCAAGCAAACCCTGATGCCAAGGTGTTTATAGTTGATGTCCGTCAAGCCAAAGAGGTGCATCCCCATTTTGGTGTGACCTTGGTTCCTACTGTGATTCTGGCTAAGGGTGATTCAGTGCTTGCAACGGTGGTTGGGGAAAGGCCAATCTCGGAATATGAAGCCTTGTTGAATGATGCACCAACCGCAAGTAGGACCAGCGACAGGCCGACTAAGCGTGTTACAGTTTATTCGACAACCACTTGTCCGTGGTGTACCAGGCTTAAAGATTATTTGACCAGGCGGGGTGTTCCTTTTAAGGACATCGACGTTTCAAGGGACCAAGCTGCGGCACAACGAATGGTCGCAAAATCTGGACAAATGGGTGTCCCTCAATGTGAGATAAACGGCCAAATTGTTGTTGGTTTTGACCAAAATAGGATTGATATGCTCTTGGGTCTGCCCAGGGAGCGAATGGCTCAATAAAGGATACATGGCCTTGGGTCAAATTGGCGTGGCAAGCGCCGGGAGGAAGACACATGAACTTGCAACCACTTGGAGATTTGGTTTTGGTGCGCCCCATCGAGGCAAAAGAGCAAACTGCTGGTGGCCTCTACCTGCCTGACACTGCTCGCGAAACCCCGGCTGAGGGGACGGTCTTGGCCGTCGGTGCCGATGTGGGAAATGGCGTGGCGGTTGGCGACAGAGTCATTTACAAGCAGTTTGCTGGTGATGAACTTACTGTTGGTGAAGACAAGGTGCGTTTTATTCCAGTGGCGGACCTGTTGGCCCGCTATGTGGACGGCGACGCTATCTAGTTGATATAGTTGACATTTTTGGCAACAATTTTTAGCCTAAAAAAAAGCAGGGGGAACTATGACCTTGGATACCGAATTAAAGCATGTAGAAACCGTTGAGCAGTACAAAGAGATTATCGAAAACAACGAACTACCGCAACGGTAAAGTCGTGGAGGCAACCAGCAGCATCCAGAACAAGGCTCAGATTACGAAGATCCTTGATGAAAAGCTTGGGGCATAAATTATGAACCGAAACTATGATGTAATAGTTTTGGGTGGTGGCCCGGCTGGATTGTCAGCCGCGATTTATGCGGCCAGGGCAAAGCGATATCGCCAGATAACCACCGCTGTGGCTGATGGCACGATAGCCGCGCTGGAAGCGGTCGAGTATGTGAACCACAACTAACTTTTGGAGCCGGGTTCACGCAGTTTTTGACTGACTTTTTCGATTAAATACCCAGCAATGCTGGTTTGTGATGGCAATATTGGCAGGTCATCGACAGGAAACCAGTAAGCTTCTTCTACTTCGTCGTCGCCAATAGCGATGTCTCCACCTGCATAGTCGGCTATGAATCCCACCATAAGCTGAGATGGAAAGGGCCATGCCTGACTGGCGACATAACGGACGTTGCAGATGTCTACACCAGTCTCTTCCTTGGTTTCACGAATGGCACACTCTTCAAGGGATTCACCAACATCCAAAAATCCGGCGACCAATCCAAAACGTCCCTTTGGCCACTCGGGTTTGCGAATCAAAAGCAGCTCATTTTCACGATGAATGCACACGATTGCGCAGGCATGAATAGACGGAAAATTTTCGTGGCCACAGTTTGGACAGCGCTTGCCCCAACTGCCTTTCATTGGTGTTGTGGGTGTAGCGCAACGATGGCAAAAGGCGGTATGAAGGTCTGCATGCAACAGCTGTTTTCCAACTCCAGCTACTGTCAAAAGTTCAACTGGAACACGAAGCTGGAAGGACACAAATGGCTCTGCTACCAAACTGTCGGGCAGGATATCTGCTTCGCCAATTTGTGCGCACCGCACAGGCATGTCACGCCAGTAAGCAAAGGTAAGAGGCCCCTGAAGAACTGTTAATCCTTTTGGAAATTGCCCAACTGGAAGCGAAGGCTGCCCTTCGCTTTTGGCAAGCACCAGATGTCTCCCTTGTAAAATCACCCAGTGGGCTAGGTCGGCATCGTCTTGGACTGGGCCAGACAATAATTCAAAGCCCAAGGGTAAAGCTCCACGGTTATATGGCAGATTAATTTGTTCTGGATATCTCATAAATTCTCGCCCCTGACCCCGCCCCTGTCCCCGCCCCTATCTATAAGTGATCGTTAAAGTTGGTCGCAGTTCCAGGCCACGCTCCTCGTCCCAGGCTGTGATTGAGCGCCTTCCCTTGTACTTTTCGCCATCTTGGTCAGTTGCGGCGTTATCCAAAAAGATCGTGATTGCGTTGCCAGATTCCCACTCGGGGATGTTTATAACTTCCTGAACCAAGTCGGAAAGGTCCTTTGGGCAGGTAAACTGGATATCTCGATTCCAACAATCAAGCTTTCTTTGAGGACAGTCATATTCAGTGATATCGGTGCAGTCATCGTTACATCTAACAAGCCAGCGATCAATATGAGCTGTTGTGCGCAAACGCTGGTCTGGGCGACCAGAATTTGTGTTTGAGGGGTCAAACGGGGCGGAATTTGCAGCACTTTCAGCATAAATACTCAGCCACAGGTTTTTTGATGAGTCAACTTCGTTAGTTGGATAAAAGGCCAAGGTTGCAGCTTCAATGACAGCCCCCTGCGGGATTAAAACTCCAGGAAATCTAAAAGCAGTACGATACGAGACGTTGCCTATATCAAAATGACGTCCAACCGGAACGGAAGTCCCAGAAAAGATATTCCAGGAGCTAGAAGGACCATCCATAAGATAAGACGCCAGCGCATCATCAGAAGTCCCAATGGCAAGCACCAGTGTAGTCGGCGTATCTTCCCCACCGCCATCGTCCTCTTGTTCAACATCAGTGTCGCCTTCATCACCATCATCTGGTGCTACGTCAGTGTCACCATCATCACCGTCATCCGGCATCACATCCGTATCTCCATTACCACCGTCATCCTGCTCTAAATCCGCGTCACCATCGTCCAGCTCGGCATCCGCGTCACCATCATCCAGCACTAGGTCAGTATCACCACCATTATCATCATCCCACTCCAGCTCCTGCCCCTGATCCTGTCCCTGATCCTGGTCCTGCCCCTGTCCCTGATCCCGCCCTCCAACATTATCCAAATCCGCCGCCGGATCACTCGAACTTGAACATCCAGCAACCAAAAACAGCGCGGCAGCCAGCAAGACAACGCGTTTAATTTTCACCACTTAAGCCCTCCCAAACCTATGACTGCTTCCCAGCCAGCACCGCCTCTTTCCCAGCAATTAGCCTTGAAATCGTTAATTCCACATCCTTTGGGTCAGTCCGATTAGCAACCAGCACTTGCCGCGGGTCCTTAGAAGAGGAAATTGGCAAATTACCAGGGTCGTTAGGTTTTTCTCTAAACACTTGGCGCGAGTAACAAATATCGCGCAAAGAACAGATTTTACACTCGGGTAACGGATTGGCCGAGGCAGCAACAGCAGGCCCGTACATCGACATGAACTCGTCTTGGCGCTGGAAATTGTCTGAGACGGTCACTCCCTGCCGAATATACACAAGGTCAGCATCCAGGTGCTCGAAACCTGGCACTGTACACATGGGAAACCCACGCAAAATCACGGGGAAGGAATGTCTCCAACCAGATAACAACGGGATCAGGGCGTCGCGCAGTTGAGTCGCTGTCACCACCCTACTGGGTTCATTATCTTGACACCTTTTCAGGGTCAGTAAGCCAATGGCCGGGCCCAAATGCCGAGCCGCCAGATCAATCGCAGCATCTAGCCTGTCGATGTTAAAACTGCTAACAACCACGTTGACATTGCACCTCATCCTGCCGTCGAGCCTTATGTTATCCAGCGCTTGTAATAGCATTTGAAACCCAGTCTCTTTCGCCCCTGTGATGGCCTTGTAGACCTCGACATCAGCATATGGAAAGGACAGTTCTATCTTCTTCAATCCAGCATCAATCGAGGCCTCCAAAAACTGCTTATCTGAAAAGCGCAGTGCGTTGGTGGAAAGCCGCATTTCCAATCCCAGGGCCGTTCCAGCAGCCACTATTTCAGCAAAATCAGAACGCAGCGTTGCTTCTGCTCCCATTAAAACCACTGCTTTGACCTTGGTAGCCGCTTGTTTCAAGAGCTCAATAACGTCGTTGGTAGGGATTTCTCGATAGCCATCCCGCTCGCCTTCAAAGCAGTAGACGCACCTATGCTGGCATCTGGTACTGCTGTTGATAGCAAAGTGGTCATCAAAAACTACGACAGAGGCATCAATCTTTGATAAATCAGCAGGCATCTTGTCCAATTGTTCCATCATTTACCCTCCTTTGCTTGCTTTCTAAGGTCGCGCCAATAAGCAAGCCTCTCGCCAATCGTCTTTTCATAGCCTGCTTCGATGGGATGATACCAAACCGAGCCCTGTAGTTCCTTTGGAAGGTACTCGTCGGTTGTAAAATTGCCCTTGTAGTCGTGTGGATACTGGTACCCTTTGCTGTAACCAAGCTCGGCCATCTTTGGGTGCGGAGCGTTGCGCAGGTGCATGGGCACTTCAAGGGAGCCATACTGGCGCACCGCCTTTTGCGCAGACGTCAAGGCTTTGTAAGAGGCGTTAGATTTTGGGGCACCAGCCAAGTAAGTAACCGCCTGTGCCATGGGAATCGCAGCCTCAGGCAAGCCAAGATATTCAAAGGCGTCTTTGGCCGCCACAGCTACTTGCAGGGCCCTTGGATCGGCATTTCCAACGTCTTCAGCCGCAAAAATAATCATCCTGCGGCAAATAAATCCTGGGTCCTCACCTGCCTCCAACATCCTTACCATCCAGTACATCGCCGCATCAGGGTCGGAACCTCGCATCGATTTTATAAAGGCAGAAACCACGTTGTAGTGTTCTTCATATGCCCGGTCATAACGTAGCGATGGGCCTGTCTGGACGGTCTCAAGGACACCTTGATCAACGACCTTTAACCCTTGACGGCTTGCATGTTCAACGGCGGCCTCAAGCAAGTTCAGCATCCGCCGAGCATCTCCATCTGCAATCCTAGCAAGGGCGCGTAGCGATTCATCGTCAACAGACACTCCCTTGGAACCAAGCCCCTTTTCAACGTCTGAAACAGCATTTTTGGCAAGCGCTATCAGCGATTCTTGGCCTAGTGGCTCCAGGCGAACGACACGACAACGTGAAAGGAGCGGAGAGTTGATCTCAAAAAACGGGTTTTCAGTGGTCGCCCCAATCAAAGTGATGGTCCCAGCTTCAACATGTGGTAAAAAGGCATCCTGCTGAGCCTTGTTAAAACGGTGGATTTCATCAACAAATAGAATGGTACGCCGCTGAAAACGCTGCCATCTATCAACAGCTTCTGCAACAATTTCACGAACTTCCTTGACACCAGACAGGACTGCCGAAAAAAGGACGAAATGACCTTTAGTTTGCCCTGCAATAACCCGTGCAAGCGACGTTTTTCCACATCCTGGAGGGCCCCACAAGATCAAAGACGGGATTTCATCTGCTTCTATGGCCTTTCGCAAAAAGCTGCCGGGGCCAATTGCATCCACCTGACCCTGCAGTTCATCCAAGGTGGTGGGCCTAAGCCTTTCCGCCAGGGGCTGATTCGCCAAGGCAGCACCATGGGTCGACTTTGAGGAGGCTTTCGCCCCCTCTACCCCAGTTTCAATATCTGCAAATAAATCCAGATTCACAAAACACCCGGCCTTAAAACAAACGCCCAAACAATAATAGAACCTTAAACCAATTATCCAAAACTATAAATGCAAAAGCGCCCCTGGCCCTGTGCCTGTCCCAGTCCCTGCTCCCGCCCCTGCCCCTGGCCCTGCTCCTGTCCCCGTCCCTGGCCCTGCTCCTGTCTCCGTCCCAAAATCATTTGTGTTCCATCTCCTGTATTGGTAGAATGATCGCGAATTAACTTGATACCTTACAGGCTTTGGAACTATGCATTTTGGAGGTCGTCATGAAAAGAATTCCGACGTTGTTACTTGCTTTCACAGCAGTGGTCTTTGTACTTAGCTGTTCAGACAGCACTACATCCCCAGATTCCAAGGAGGATACTGGCGATATGGCTGAACAGGACACCTTGGATGTCAAGGAAGATACCGGCGATCTGACTGAACGAGACACCCCAGATGTCGGCAACGATGAAAACACCCCAGATGTCGGCAGCGATGAAAACACTCCAGAAGCCACCGATGACGTAGGAGATGATGACGGAGACCAAAATACATGTGGCGACAATGAGGATTGTCCAGAGGGCGATTACTGCAAAAAGACTGAGTGTTCAGATACGGAGGGTGTGTGCGCATCAAAGCCCAGCACATGTCCCACGTTAGTTGAGCCCGTTTGTGGTTGTGATGGCGTCACTTACAACAATGCCTGTTTGGCCGGTGCTGCGGGGGTAAACACTGATGAGACCGGCACTGCATGCCTAGGCAGGGAGTGCGTAGATGATGGCGATTGCCAGCCTAACTTCTGTTTCAAAAGGGGGTGCTTTGGAGACGACTTTGGAGTATGTACAAAGGTTCCCGCCACCTGTCCTGATACTTTGGTTCCAGTTTGCGGGTGTAATGGAACAACATACAATAACGAGTGTCTTGCACAGGCAAGCTCGATGTCGGTTGACCCTACATTCGCAGCGTGTGCCTCAACAAGAAACTGCTCATCAAACCATGAATGCACTGTATTCGAGTATTACAAAAAAGATGAATGTACCGCTGAAACTGGGGTGTGCACACTCGTTCCTAAAGAAGAGTGTGAAGCCAATTCAAAATTGGCCTGTGGTTGTGATGGAGTTTTTTATCCAAGCGCCTGCGTAGCCGCCAAATGCCGCACTAACATTCATACCACCAACTATGCATGTCAAGGCTCAGGGCTCTGCGAAAGGTTCACTGAATGTTCCGATACTGAATTTTGTCAAACGGGAACAGTAGGTTGCGCTGCTAAAGGTCAGTGCAAAGAGAGGCCACGGAGCTGCGAAGTTGCCTTGTACAACGTTTGTGGCTGCGATAACCGTCTGTATTCGAACTACTGCGAGGCAGCTAAGGCAGGAGCAGTTGTCAAAAATGAAGGGCTCTGCCCCGCCCTGCCATAGCCTGTCCCTGTCCCTGTCCCTGTCCCCGTCCCTGTCCCTGTCCCTGTCCCGTCCCCTGTCCCCTGCCCCCACCCAAAATCACCACTCCCGCAATCTAACAACCAAAACCAGTACCAAACCTTTGACATGAGACCATCATTCTATTACAAATACATCCCCGGGGCACCAACACATTCGGCCTCGGCCAAAACCAACAGGAGACATTACGATGCGATGGTTTGATCCCGAGCCAGCTTTAACTTTCGACGACATTTTATTAGTACCCCAACACAGCACAGTTTTACCAAAGGACGTACGCCTTGAAACTCGCTTTACCCGTAATGTCAGCTTGCGGATTCCCTTGGTGAGCGCCGCAATGGACACGGTTACAGAGGCTAAAGCGGCAATTTCCATGGCCAGACAGGGTGGTATTGGAGTTATCCACAAAAATCTGTCCATAGAGGCCCAGGCCCGCGAAGTCGAGCGCGTCAAAAAATCTGAAAGCAAAATTATTGACGATCCAGTCACGGTTGGGCCGGATTTTCGCCTTGGCGACGCTGTTGAAGCGATGCGTCGGCACGGCATTTCAGGCCTTCCAGTTGTTAAAGAAGGCAAGTTGGTCGGGATTCTGACTTCCAGGGATCTACAATTTGAAACCAACATGAACCAGCCAGTGTCTGCCTGCATGACCAAGGATGTGATTACTGGCTCTGAGGGCATAACCTTCCAAGGCGCGATTGAACTGTTGCATAAGCATCGCATTGAAAAGTTGCCGATCATCGATGATAACGGGATGCTAAAGGCGCTGATAACTGTTAAGGATATCGAAAAGGAATTTAACTTCCCGAATGCAGCCAAGGATTCAAAGGGGCGCCTTTTAGTTGCCGCAGCAACCGGCGTAGGTGCACAGGGCCTTAAACGAGCCGAGGCATTAATTCAAGCTGGCGTGGACGTTGTAGTGGTGGATACGGCTCATGGTCATTCCGAGGGGGTATTGCAGACAGTTCGTGAGCTGAAAGCCCTGTATCCAACTGTCGACATCGCAGCCGGAAATGTTGCCACTCCAGAGGCAGTCAAGGCCTTGGTCGATGCAGGGGTTGACGCGGTCAAGGTGGGCATTGGGCCAGGGTCCATCTGCACCACCAGAGTGGTTTCCGGTGTTGGCGTTCCTCAGATTACGGCGATTATTAAGTGCTCTAAAGAGGCCGTAAAGCATGACGTTCCAGTTATTGCCGATGGAGGGATCAAATTTTCTGGCGATGTCATCAAGGCGCTTGCCTGTGGAGCTGAATCGGTAATGATTGGGAATCTCTTGGCTGGAACTGAGGAGGCTCCTGGGGCAGTAATCTACTATCAGGGAAGGGCCTACAAAAGCTATCGAGGCATGGGCAGCATAGCGGCGATGCGCGAAGGTTCAAAAGACCGCTATTTCCAAGATGACTACGAGCCCGAAAAGCTGGTTCCAGAAGGCATTGAGGGTCGCGTGCCATTTAAGGGCCCGTTAGCTGAAGTGGTTTATCAGATGTTGGGAGGGCTGCGTTCAGGTATGGGTTACAGCGGAGCCGAGGATCTGGCTGCCCTACGCGAACGTGCCGTGTTTGTGCGCATAACCGATTCTGGGCTGCGAGAGTCTCATGTTCACGATGTTCAAATCACCGAAGAACCTCCCAATTACAACACCAGGTAATTGATGCCAAGCGGTCAACTAAATCGCCCTTTCATGTTCAATTGATCATAAAAAAACAAATAATTAGCCATAAGTAGACGTTTGCATTTGTGAAAAATAAAATCTCCAGGTATCTAAAAGATCCTTTTGCTGTGTTTAGGAGCAGTATGAAATTCACCCGCGCTACTGAATATGCCTTTAGGGCATTAAGGTTTTTGGCCTCTCAGATTGAGGAACGTTGGTTTTCCATTCAGGAAATCGCCAAAGCTGAACAAGTTCCAGTGCAATTCCTGTCGAAGGTGATGCAGCAGCTTTCTCAGGCGTCGATTGTGCAGTCAACCTGTGGAAAGTCGGGTGGATATCGCCTAAGTAAGCCGCCAGATCAAATTAGAATGTCTGATGTCGTTTTGGCTATGGAAGGACCGGTAACCGTTAATAATTGCCTTGCCTTCCCGGGTGAGTGCTCTTTCCAAAATCAGTGCAAGATGCACCCCGTTTGGGTGGAGCTGCAGGAAGCTATTGACAGCATTCTGAGTAAGTACGACATCACTATGATTGTCAACAGCAAGAAAAGGGGCGCAAAACCCCCAGTCAGGCGTACGGCCAAGAAAAAGACGAACGCGGAGGCTTCTGCAAGCCAGCAGGCTTGATTGGCTGCGCTCGAACCCGTTTTAACCAGTCCGCCCTAGACCGTGCGTTTTCCCCCAAAACCAGCGCCATAATCTCCCGAACCGACGTGATTGGACAAACCGGCGAATTTGCCGAAAATATCCAGCCGGAGGTGCTTGGTGAGTTTGCCCATTGTAGTAGTTGGTGGTGGCCATGCAGGTGTTGAAGCAACCCTGGCTGCATCCAGGCTTGAACACCCAGTCATTTTGGTTAGCCCAGATCCTGCGGCGCTTGGTCGCATGTCTTGCAACCCAGCCATTGGGGGGCTTGGCAAAGGGCAACTGGTCAAGGAAATCGATGCTTTGGGCGGACTGATGGCTGTGGCCACCGATGTGTCGGCCATCCAGTTTCGCACACTGAACGCCAACAAAGGGCCGGCAGTTCGTTCAACAAGAGCTCAGTGCGACAGGAAAGCCTATGAGCGCTTTGTAAGCGGCGCTGTTGCACAAGCCCCTAATGTGACTGTTTTTCCAGGAGAAGTTATTGATTTAAGATTAAGTGACCACAAGATTTGTGCGGTCGTTTTATCAGATGGAACTGAAATAGATGCAGCCGCTGTCATCCTGACTTGTGGCACGTTCTTGAACGGCCTTTTACACTTTGGCAAAGACCAGATTCCGGGAGGGCGCTATGGTGAGCCTCCTTCCATTGGGTTATCCGATACTTTGCGCAGGCTTGGACTTCCAGTTGGTAGGCTAAAAACTGGAACTCCACCGCGTTTGGCGCTGAATTCCTTGGATTTAAGCGTCATGGAAGAGCAGCCAAACGACCCAACTGCTGGCCCGTTTTCGCTTTTTAGTAATGTTGAGCCACTGCCTAGACGTTCTTGTTGGATTACCTGGACAAACGACCAGGTCCACCAAGCGGTCCGCGAAAATTTGCATCAGGCACCAATCTATACAGGGCAAATTGGCAGTCGCGGGCCCAGATATTGCCCGTCAATCGAAGACAAAATCGTACGATTTGCCCACCACAAAAGACATCCTGTTTTTATTGAACCCGAAGGCGTTGATGACAACTTGGTGTATCCAAACGGTCTATCAACAAGCCTGCCCCTCGAAGTGCAAGAACGCTATGTCAGAGCGGTAAAGGGCCTGGAAAACGCCATCATCACTCAGCCTGGTTATGCTGTTGAATACGATTTTGTGGACCCTAGGGTTGTTCATAATACTATGAAAGTTCGCGGGGTTGAGGGTCTTTACCTAGCTGGTCAGATCTTAGGCACTACCGGCTATGAAGAGGCTGGCGCTTTGGGATTACTGGCCGCCACCAACGCGATTAAAGAAATCAGACAAGAGCCGCCCTTTATTCCAACTAGGGCACAGGCTTACCTGGGGGTGATGATCGACGATCTGGTAACCAAAGGAGTTACCGAGCCTTACAGGTTGTTTACTTCCAGGGCGGAGTTCAGGCTAAGCCTGCGAGAAGATAACGCTTGGGAGCGTTTGTCCGAGAAAGCGGCTGAACTTGGGCTTTTGGACGCTGGCAAATATGGCAAGGTTGCCGCAAGAATTGAGCGAATCGATAACACCGCTCAGGCTTTAGATAAAGCAAGGCTGACAGTACGAACAGCGCCAGATGATATTTCAGTACCTCAAGAAGGAGTGACCCTTTTGGAGCTTTTAAGGCGGCCTGAAATGACCATGGAAAGGCTGTCACAGCTTCCTGGCGGAGAGGTCATACAGGCGCTTTTAGACAACGAAAGGGCTGCTTTGACTATCAGAACTCGTTATGAAGGATACATAGCACGCGAACGGCAGGACGTTGAACGTTTCAACCGTTTTGAAGAGCTGAAACTGCCGGCTGACATCGATTACAAGTCGATTCCAGGCTTGTCACTTGAGGTGGCCGAGCGTTTAAACCAAGTACGACCACCCACCCTTGGAATGGCCTCTAGGTTGGAGGGAGTAACCCCAGCAGCTGTGTCGATTTTGCTCTTAAAGACTAAAAAACAGTGATTTTGGGCTAACCATCGTCATCCACAGGCGCCAGATCCGCGGGCATACCCTGCGGAACTACCACAGATGGCGCCGTGTATGGCCTTTTGTACTCACCGGTTTCAGGGTACCAAAACAAGGGCAGGTAAGGCGCGGCAAGATAAAAGGTACGTTCATCAATCACGTCCATTTCCTGCCACATCCGCTTTAGAATTCCCTCCATCCGATTCACCCACCATTGATTAAACTCGCCCTTTTTGTAAATCGACCACGCATATCTAGGCTTTGGCTTTGTAGCCATAATAAAGGCACCCTCTAAAGGCGTAAGCTCACGAACTTCCTTGTTAAAATATGCCTTTGCGGCCGCCCTGATGCCATAGACATGCTCGCCGAACTCGATGCAGTTAAGATAAAGCTCTAAAATCTTTTCCTTTTCCAGACTTTGCTCCATCTGCCAAACGATGATGGCCTCTTCAAGCTTACGCCCAAGGGTTTTCTCTCTGGATAAATACAGATTCTTGACGAGCTGCTGGGTTATTGTGCTGCCACCATATACAAACCAACCGCGTTGAATGTTCATGGACATGGCCCGCTTGACAAGATTTGGCTGAAAGCCTTTGTGCCTGAAAAACCCCATATCCTCAGTGGCCAAGGCCGCCTGCTGGACGAAGTGTGGAATTTCCTTGATTGGCACATACGATTGCGTTCCTGGCCCCAAAAACAGAGGTCTGTCCATGTCATATTCCCGGACCACATGAACATATCGCCTTTCAAGTGCTTTGAGCCTGATTTTTGGCCCCAAAGACTCGGCCTTACAGGATTCTAGGTCTGCATCTACCTTCAGATGAGCCTTGGGATACCCCTTTGGGCCTATCTTCGCGGTATCAACCCCAGCCTCAAGACTTAGGCTCATATCACCTGAAAACACGGCACCTTCCAGTCTTGGAATCATAACAGGGGGAATCGCTTCGGCCACCGAATTGCAAGGCTGCTTGGGCATCTGGACCTTAGCGTCAATTGCAAGCTTGTCCCCAAGACCCTTTAAAGAAAGCTCACCCGAAAACAACGCATCTGCCACCATAAGACGCGTGACATCAACATTTACAGTGCCAGCCGAAGGATTAATCAGCGCATTAAACTGGCCTGAAAAACCAAGATTAGTCAGCGGTACCAAAGCGATCTTGGTCCAAAAGTAAGTAAGTCCCCTGGCTGAAACATCTGTTAACACCTGCCAAGCACCACCTTCTTGGGGGTGAATTGAGGCGTTAACATCAACGCTGGCGCCATCCCAAGGCAGGATTCTATTATGAAGTCGCGACGCTATGATTACTGGCAATGGACCTCTGGCAGAAAGCGCAATATCGGGAATGGTTTTGAAATCAACCAACGTAGTTTTGACGGAAAAACTGGTCGCTTCCTCGGTTAAAGCCTTAGCATCGCCATGAACCTGAACGGCGATGCCATCTTCAACATGACTTGCCTCGATGGATACTGAGTTAAAGTCGAGATCAAGGTCCCCAAGCTTTGGGATTGATACACCTGCAAAGCCACCAGTGACATGCAGATTCTTTACAGCCGGACTAGCGATATCTTGCAAAGCGACTAGCGACTTTACCTCGCTAGCTCCAACGCGGGAAATTTTTAGTGGCAAATCAGGTTTGATTTCCTCGATAACGCTATCAACTCCGGTGGCCTGAACCTCCTGTAGAGTAACGGTTGCAAGCCTTTCTTTGCTGTCAAACTCCACATGAATCTTGGAGACTAGGCCATTCAGATCGGACAAGGCTTTAGGCAAGCCGCTAATGGAAAGAGGCTTCTTTGCAACTATCGACAGCTTTATCAAGCCATCAGAATCCAAGGAACTTGTAGCCTGCCAATCACTTTTTTCGCCACCTGCAATAGCAAGCGACCCAGTAGCCTCAATAGCCAGGCCGTCGTCGTCTGATTTGTCGATGCTCCCATTAAACCTTTCGATTTCCAAGGGCACACCTTCGACGGGTGTAAAAGCGATATGACCTTTGATGAATTCAATCAATGGGAAGTCGCTAAACCTGTCACCACCGCCATCATCAGCTTCCATCACCGTTGCGACCCTGGCCCCTCGTTTGCTGTTGATGTGCGCAATGTCGTTTGAGTCGACATCTACCCTCATCTCATAGATTTTCAGGTGTGAAGGTACGGTGCGTCCCTTCAGGACATCCCAGGGGTCAAGCGAAATCGCTATCTTTTTTGCAGTAAACAAAGAATCTTCAGGTGGCCGAGCTACAGTCACCCCTTCCAACAGCAGCTGCCCTCTCCAGGAAGCCTCAACATTTTCGGCAGTTATCAGAAGTTCAAACTTGTCGCCTGCCCTAGCCAGCAGATCCATAACCTTTGGGCGCACATACAGATTCAATAGTGGTGGGCCAGCCAAAACAACCAGCAAAGCCATGAACGAAACGATGGCCGCAAGCCATATGACGATTTTAAGGCCCCGACCGCAATGCCTTTTATGTTTTACCCCTGAGTGATTCTGCTGTTCGGGGGAACGCTCTCGGTCAACCAAACATTACCACCAATGGTAGAAGCCCGGCCGATAGTAACACGACCTAGGATTGTTGCTCCAGAGTAGACGACAACATCATCTTCAACTATGGGATGACGTGGAATACCCTTGATGGGATTACCATGCTCGTCCTTTGGAAAACTCTTGGCACCCAAGGTGACCCCCTGATACAAGGTCACGTTCTTGCCAATAATGCAAGTTTCACCAATTACCACCCCAGTACCATGGTCGATAAAGAAGCCTTCCCCAATCTCGGCACCAGGATGGATGTCAATCCCAGTCAGGCTGTGGGAATACTCTGTAATGATTCGCGGAATAAGCGGAACATCCAGTTGGTAAAGCAAGTGAGCCAACCGCTGGCAGGTGATGGCTAAAATGCCTGGATAGCAGAAAATGGCCTCATCAGGGCTCCTTGCCGCCGGGTCACCTTCGTAGGCCGCTATAACATCCAAGGCAAGCAAGCGGCGTATCTCTGGCAGTCCAGCCAAAAATGACCGCGTCAGGATATCAGCCTTTTCAACACACTTGTAACAAGCCTCTGGATCCACCGCCGCACCACACGTATGCTCGTCTAAGGTGGCATAAAAGCACAGCCCACGCTTTATTTGCTCGCGAAGCATGCGCACAACACTGTCCAAGGTCGCCCCTACGTGAAAAGTCATGGACTCACGGGTTAAATCCGAGACCCCAAAATACCCTGGAAACAACACACTTCTAAGCAGCTCGACAATTTCTATCAAGGCGTCCCTGGAAGGCAACTGCCTTTGTACACCATGACTGCTTCCCCACCTGACTAGCCCGTTATGACCTTCACACAAAGCATTCACCACGGAAACCAAGTCTTTGGGGGGCACATCACAGTTGGCGCCTTTAACAAATTTGTCATTAATGATGTCAGACACTCTTTTCCTCCCAAAGCCCTAAGGGCAAAAATGTTACGCAAAGTGTAACTCAAAAGCGGTGATATTAACGATTCGTGATACACTTCCTTCGTATGGGACGGAAGATCTCAGTTACAATCCTTTGGCACATGCATCAGCCGCCGTATCACGAGCCGCGGAATAACGTCTTTTTGCTGCCATGGACTTTTTTACATGGAATGAAAGACTACTACGACATGGGTGCCACGATAAAGCGGCATCCAAACATGCGTGCCAACGTGAATTTCACAGCATGCCTGCTGGAGCAGCTGGACCAGTATGCAAATGATCTGGTGCCTGATCAGACACTGCTGGTCATGTCTAAATCCCCTGAATCATTGACACAAACTGAACGCGAGTACCTACATCGCACCTGTTTTGGGATTCCCCAAACAATGGCGGCGCCAATCCCAAAATACCGCGAACTTTTCGAAGTCGTTCGCAAGGCTAAAGCGCAAGGACGCCCAATAGACAGCGTTTTGGAACCGCAGGACTATCTGGACCTGATAGTGGTTTTTTTGCTTTCTTGGTGCGGCCCCACGTTACAGCAACATCCCGTTGTAATTGAATTAATGGAAAAAGGCCGTGATTTTTCCACCGATGACCGGGACCTTTTAATCAAAACCGCTAGGGCTTTTATTGGCGAGATTGTGCCCCTGTGGAAGGAATTGGCGCAGTCCGGTCAAGTGGAGCTGTCCACTACGCCCTTTAACCATCCGATTCTGCCGCTTTTGATCGACAACTCGGTCGCAGCGCAGGCCAATCCACACAGACCGTTGCCAGATGTGCGCTTTCAGGCGCCAGAAGAGGCTCAACGACAGCTTGACTGTGGTTTGGGTTACTTCGAGCAGACATTTGGGTTTCCAACTCAAGGGATGTGGCCTGCTGAGGGGTCAGTTTCTGAAGCCGCAATTAAACTGTTTAAATCCAGGAACGTACGCTGGGTAGCCACTGACGAGGAGATCCTGCATCGCTCACTTGGAGGCTCGCTTACCAACACTGAACGTTTTTCCCCACATGTGAAAGACGGGGTCAGCATCTTTTTCAGGGATCACTTTCTTTCGGACCAGATTGGATTTGTGTACAGCAGATGGCCCAAGGAACAGGCGGTTTCACACTTTATTTCAGAACTTGAACACCGTGCTAGGGCGGCTGATAGTGATAGCGCCCACGTTTTTGTGGCGCTTGATGGGGAGAACGCCTGGGAGTTTTATGCCGACGGGGGATACCCATTTCTGGACGCCTTGTACGAGGCAATGACCGCTAGCGACCTGATTGAGCCTGTTACTTTGGCGCAGTACCTAAACACGCATGGGCCTGGGATTCCTTTGCAGCAATTAAAGCCTGGATCATGGATCAGCGGTGATTTCACCACTTGGATCGGCGACCCTGTCAAAAATCGCGCTTGGGAGCTGCTTTCTGACGCTTGGATGGTTGCTCAGGACTCACTTGACAAGCCCGAGGCCTCGCGCCTTAGAACGTTGATGCTTCGTGCGGAGGCTTCAGACTGGTTTTGGTGGTTTGGAGAAGGGCATGTCTCCATCCACGAAAGGGAATTCGACTATCTGTTTAGGCAAAACCTGCGTGCTATCTATGAAGAATTGGACATGGCGGTCCCAAGGGAACTAGACCAGCCAATTGGTGACGAGAAGTGGGCACTGCCCATCAAACAGCCTTCCGCGAGGATAAGCCCCAAGATAAGCGGTAAACGAGGTGGCTTTTACAAGTGGATAGGGGCTGGGTCCAGCGAATTTGCCCAGGGGTCCATACACAGACTGAACCCGGTTATTGCCAAGATTAAATTTGGATACGATTACGAGACCTTTTATATGCGGCTGGAGGGTGTCGAGCCTTTAAAACAGTTCTTTGAAGCAGATGGATCTTTGACCATCGAAATACATCAGCCAACACAAAAGACGCTGGCAGTTTTGGATGGCCAGCTCATGTTGGACGATAAGCCGGTGCCACAGGCAAAGGTGGCAACTGGTGAAGTTATGGAAATCAGTCTGCCCATGAAGCTGTTATGTGCTGAAAGCGACCGTTTTACCTTGGAATTTCACCTAGTTTTAAGGACAGGCGAATTGGAGGCCGAGCGATTCCCCTGGGATTCAACCATCACCGTTGACGTCGACCCTTACGGGTTTGAGCTGACCAACTGGTTTATTTAACATTATTGGAGCCATTGATGCCGGAACTTAGACATGATCCTGTACAAAAACGTTGGGTAATCATTGCTACTGAACGGGCCAAGCGGCCCTTTGATTTTACAAGGGGAAATGATGCTCCACAAAGTGGGAAATGTCCGTTTTGTGATGGCAACGAATTTGCGACGCCACCTGAAATCGCGGCTTTCAGAGACAAAAACGCTCCAAACGGTCCCAACTGGAAGGTGCGCGTGGTCCCAAATAAATACCCAGCCCTGCGTATTGAGGGCGACTTGGAACGTGCCGCAGCTGGCCAATATGACCGCATGAACGGGATAGGCGCCCATGAAGTTATCATCGAAACACCTGAACATGACAAGGATATTAGCGATCTTCCAATTGATCATATAGCCTGTATCTTGACCATGTACCGTACTCGACTGCTGGATTTGCAACGAGACTCCCGTTTTAGATACATCTTGATATTTAGAAATCATGGCGCCGCAGCTGGGGCTTCGCTGGAGCACCCTCACTCCCAGATAATTGCCACCCCGGTCACACCAAGGACTGTAGCTATGGAGCTGCAGTCGGCCAGGGCTCACTACCAACTTAAAGAGCGCTGCATCTTTTGCGACATCATTACCGAGGAGCTAAGGGAGCATTCAAGAATTGTAAGTGCCGATGATGATTTTGTAACTTGGTGTCCATATGCCTCGCGCTTTCCCTTTGAAATGATGCTTGCACCGAGGCGCCACTCCCACGATTTTGCTGCCATGGATGACGCCCAGATTTTGCGACTGGCCAGGCATCTGCGCGAAGTGATCCTGCGGATGAAAGAAAGCCTTGATGACCCACCTTACAACTTTTTGTTGCACACGGCTCCGTCTTTTCAGGTAAAGAACGCTAGGGTTGGCTACTGGACCACGATAGAGCACGATTGGCACTGGCATTTCGAGATTTTGCCTCGTCTGACGAAGACAGCTGGCTTTGAGTGGGGGACTGGTTTTTACATTAATCCGACAAAACCTGAAGATGCGGCCCAGTACATGCGAGATGTACGCCTAAAGTGAAGACCGCAGCACAAACCTTACTATCTCGGGGGAATTGAAGACTCGTACAGGGGCTCCCCACCAAGCTGTTCCGGTGGTTACATAAAGCTTCATCTGATCATAATTGGCAAAGCCCTTGATAACAGGAAAGGCAAAGCGGTTCAGAACTCCAAAAGGTGGGGTTTGTCCTCCATGAGTATGGCCAGTCAGCATCAGGTCGACACCAGCTTTGGCCGCATGTTCCATCAGCGATGGGCGGTGGGACAACAAAATCACCGGCAGCTCAGCTGGCGCCCCCTTTAGCGATTCATCAATGGCTGCAGGCACATCGCCTAGTCCATTTGGCATGAATACAGAATCATCGATCCCAGCGATTACTAGTCCATCGTCTATAATGCGATGAGTCTGGCGCAGCACATCAATCCCAGAGTCCTTAATCTTTTGCACCAGCGGCTCACCACCTGAATATCTTTCGTGATTTCCAGCAACGGCTAAAATCGGCTTTTTGCTGCGAAGCTTTCCAAGTCGCCCAAGCAACGCACCATCTCCACCATTGTGTTCGTCAGACAAATCGCCTGTAAGAACTACAAGGTCGCCATCTGCCTTTTCAAAGGCACGCTCGATCCGCGACACGTACCAATCACCAACAAGGCCGCCTAGATGGATATCACTGCCTTGCACCAAGACAAAGCCATCAAGGCTTTTTGGAAGCTTGTCCAAGGCAATCTCATATGTCTTGATCACAGGCCCTGAAAAGTTGCGCACCAGCCCAAACACAGTGACCAAGATTCCAGCTAGCATGGCAGCTCTAATACCCCAATATTTGGCCTTTTCAGCCCAGACAGGTCCGCTGCCAACCTTAGCCGCAATCCACAGGGGCAAATTCAACAAAATGTCATACAAAAAGAAGACGCTGAAGGCCACTCCAACATAGCCAAGCCACACCGCCCCAATCCAATGCAAAGGCAACGCTACGTCACGCCCAAAAAAGCTATCCACTCCTCTGGCAAGAAAATACGATGCGGCCAAGAAGACTAGCGCAAAGATAGCCCATCTTTTCGCGGCCTTGTCAGGTTGAAAAATAACAGCAAACTTGGAGTACAAATAAACATGTACCCCACTCCAAACCGCCACAACTGTTAAAACGAATAAGATTCCACGAAGCCAGACAGGCATAATCAAACCTCCAGCTAGGGAAGGTAAGGCCTAAAGCGACTAAGGGCAAGGTTGTACGGGAAAGTTAAAGAACGTTACTGAACAGGAATCGCCTTTAATGACGCGAGATAATCGACATAAAGTTGATAGTTCTCCTGATCAAATAGCACAAAGACTACGTCTATAAAGAACTGCTGGGCCTTCATGAAATCAACCACCGTTGTGATGGCTATTTGACATGCTTCTGGCTTTGGATAGCCATAAACGCCTGCAGATATTGCAGGAAACGCGATTGATTTGAAGCCGTGTTCCTTCGCTAGCAGCATCGAATTGCGGTACGAGTTTTTAAGGATCTGGCTTTCCCCAAACTGTCCACCGCGATAGATGGGACCGGGGGTGTGGATCACATGGCGAGCCTTCAGATTGTAACCGGCGGTGATCCTGGCCTCTCCGTGATTACAGCCCCCGAACTTGCGGCACTCTTGTAACAGCCCCGGACCGGCGGCTCGATGAATGGCCCCATCAACGCCACCGCCCCCAAGCAAAGCTGGAGCCGCAGCATTAACGATGGCGTCCACATCCATCGTCGTGATGTCACCCAAAACAACGCTGATGTGCTTGAAAACGTCCATGAGTCACCAGGCCAGAATCATGAGGGCAAAAAAAAAGGGGCCAGCAACAACCTACTCTCCCACTTAGCTTCCCAAGCAGTACCATCGGCCCTGGCAGGCTTGACTTCTGAGTTCGGGATGGGATCAGGTATGGCCCTGCCGGTATGGTCACCAGCCCCTTATTTCGAGTTGGAAGGGCTTGCGCCCAACCAGCGTTCAAAACAAGAGAATTAGTGTTATTGCGATGACCTTGGCTACAACTCCGCTGTGAAATTTAATGGTCAAGTCTCACGACCTATTAGTACCACTCGGCTGAACGTATTACTACGCTTACACCTGTGGCCTATCAACCTCGTAGTCTCCGAGGGGTCTTCAGGGACTTACGTCCGGGATTCCTAGTTTTGAGACCGGCTTCCCACTTAGATGCTTTCAGCGGTTATCCGTTCCGAACGTAGCTACCCGGCAGTGCCGCTGGCGCGACAACCGGTACACCAGAGGTTCGTCCACCCTGGTCCTCTCGTACTAAGGGCAGCCTCTCTCAAGAATCCTACACCCGCGGCAGATAGTGACCGAACTGTCTCACGACGTTCTGAACCCAGCTCGCGTACCGCTTTAACCGGCGAACAGCCGGACCCTTGGGACCTGCTCCAGCCCCAGGATGCGATGGGCCGACATCGAGGTGCCAAACCACGCCGTCGATATGAACTCTTAGGCGTGATCAGCCTGTTATCCCCAGAGTACCTTTTAGCCGATGAGCGATGGCCCTTCCATGCGGGACCACCGGATCACTAAGACCTGCTTTCGCATCTGCTCGACTTGTAAGTCTCGCAGTCAAGCTCCCTTTTGCCTTTGCACTCAACGCCTGGTTTCCAATCAGGCTGAGGGAACCTTTGTACGCCTCCGTTACAGTTTGGGAGGCGACCGCCCCAGTCAAACTACCCACCAGGCAGTGTCCCCCGCTAGGCTAACTAGCGTAGGTTAGAACACCGCGCGTGCAAGGGTGGTATTTCAAGGTTGACTCCACAGAGGCTAGCGCCCCTGCTTCAACGTCTCCCACCTATCCTACACATGCAAACGCAATGCTCACTGCCAAGTTGCAGTAAAGGTTCCGGGGTCTTTCCGTCTTGCCGCGGGAACTCGGTATCTGCACCGAGATTCCAATTTCGCTGAGTTCCTCCTCGAGACAGTGGGGAAGTCGTTACGCCATTCGTGCAGGTCGGAACTTACCCGACAAGGAATTTCGCTACCTTAGGACCGTTATAGTTACGGCCGCCGTTTACCGGGGCTTCGGTTCAATGCTTCGGTTGCCCTAACATCTCCCCTTAACCTTCCGGCACCGGGCAGGCGTCACACCCTATACGTCGTCTTACGACTTTGCAGAGTGCTGTGTTTTTGGTAAACAGTCGCTACCCCCTGCTATCTGCGGCCCAGCTTCGCTTCGGGAGCAAGTCCCTACACGATTCCAGGCCCACCTTCTTCCGAAGTTACGGTGGCAATTTGCAGAGTTCCTTAAGGAGGATTCTCTCAAGCGCCTTAGGTTACTCACCTGACCCACCTGTGTCGGTTTACGGTACGGGCACCCCGAATTGTCCGCTCGAGGCTTTTCTTGGAAGCGTGGGATCAGCCCGTCATATCGCAGCCGAAGCATTGATAAGCTCATCACATCTCGGGGTTAAGTCCCTCCGTTTGTGGCATTTTGCCTCCTGGAAGAACCCCCTACCTGCTTGAACCAGCACATCCATCCGCTGGCGGTACCTACCCTTCTCCGTCCCCTCTAGCTTCATTCGCATCGAAGTGGTACAGGAATATTAACCTGTTTTCCATCGCCTACGCCTCTCGGCCTCGGCTTAGGGCCCGACTAACCCCTGGCGGATTACCCGTGCCAGGGAACCCTTGGGTTTTCGGCGACCGGGTTTCTCACCCGGTTTATCGCTACTCATGCCAACATAATCTCTTGGAGGGCCTCCAGCTGTCCTCTCGGTCAACCTTCATCGGTAACTCCAATGCTCCCCTACCAGTGCCGTTACATAAATAACGGCAATCCGCAGCTTCGGCGGCGCGCTTAGCCCCGTTGAATCTTCGGCGCAAAATCACGTTCGACCAGTGAGCTGTTACGCTTTCTTTAAAGGATGGCTGCTTCTAAGCCAACCTCCTGGTTGTTTACGCGACTTCACATCCTTCACCACTTAGCGCGCGCTTTGGGACCTTAGCTGGCGGTCTGGGGTCTTTCCCTCTCGCCCGTGGATCTTATCACCCGCGGACTGTCTCCCGGTGTAACAGCGAACGGAATTCAGAGTTTGGTTGGGTTTAGTAAGCTTGTAGGCCCCCTAGCCCATCCAGTGCTTTACCGCCGCTCCTGATTTCACCGAGGCCATACCTCAATATGTTTCGGGGAGAACCAGCTATCTCCAGGTTTGATTAGCCTTTCACTCCTATCCACAGGTCATCTCCCGGCTTTTCAACGCCGGTGAGTTCGGGCCTCCGTGTGGTTTTACCCACGTTTCACCCTGCCCATGGATAGATCACCTGGTTTCGGGTCTGCGCCCTGCAACTAAACGCCCTATTCAGACTCGCTTTCGCTACGGCTACGTCTCCTTCGACTTAACCTTGCTACAGAGCAGCAACTCGTTGGCTCATTATGCAAAAGGTACGCTCTCAGGCATTGCCATAAGGCCATAGCCCTCGAACTGCTTGTAAGCATACGGTTTCAGGTACTATTTCACTCCCCTATCGGGGGTACTTTTCACCTTTCCCTCACGGTACTAGTTCACTATCGGTCGCTCAGTAGTATTTAGCCTTGGAAGATGGTCCTCCCAGATTCCAGCAGGATTCCACGTGTCCCGCCGTACTCGGGTACCTTATCCAGAAAGTCGCTTCAATTTCGTGTACGAGACTGTCACTCTCTATGGTCCGCCTTTCCAGGACGGTTCCACTATCAAAGCGATTTGTAACTTTCCGAGGAACTTGCCGATTCCTCCAATAAGGCCCCACAACGCCGTGCATGCAACGTCGGCAAACTTACACATACACGGTTTAGGCTCGTCCCGCTTCGCTCGCCGCTACTAGGGGATTCTCGTTTGATTTCTTTTCCTCTGGGTACTGAGATGTTTCAGTTCCCCAGGTTCGCTCTCTTATTCAGAGTAATACTCGGTGCCAGGAGACCTGGTCCGGTATTGGGTTTTCCCATTCGGAGATCCACGGATCACGGGATGGTTAACTCCTCCCCGTGGCTTATCGCAGCCACCCACGTCCTTCATCGCCTCTGAGCGCCAAGGCATCCGCCATATGCTCTTAGTAACTTGACCATTAAATTTCACAGATTATTCGGTGTTGTAACCAAGGTCATCACAATAACATTATTCACTTGTCAAAGATCGCGTTAATTTCTGTCGCTTTGAAATCAACCAGTGGAGCTGAGGGGGATCGAACCCCTTACCTCAGGCTTGCAAAGCCCGCGCTCTTCCAGATGAGCTACAGCCCCGCAGGCGTGTTAGCCCACAAAGAAAGTAGTGGGCCTGGGCAGAATCGAACTGCCGACCCCACGCTTATCAGGCGTGTGCTCTAGCCGTCTGAGCTACAGGCCCTTCAAGGCCTAAAGGCCCAACCGAAGGTTGCCGCCGCAGCGATTAGTCAGAAATCAACGAGCAAGGCCGATCCTCGCTCGATGAAAACTAGATAGTAGGTTGACATGTGATCCCTTTGAGTCGAGCCTTCCGGCTGACTTGTTCCTTAGAAAGGAGGTGATCCAGCCGCAGGTTCCCCTACGGCTACCTTGTTACGACTTAACCCCAGTCGCTACCCACTCCGTAGGCACCTGCCTCCCTTGCGGGTTAGCCCAGTGACTTCAGGAGCAAGCAACTCCCATGGTTTGACGGGCGGTGTGTACAAGGCCCGGGAACGTATTCACCGCTACCTGCTGATTAGCGATTACTAGCGATTCCGCCTTCATGGAGTCGAGTTGCAGACTCCAATCTGAACTGGGGCTGGCTTTTTGGGATTGGCTAACCGTCGCCGGCTTGCAGCCCTTTGTACCAGCCATTGTAGTACGTGTGTAGCCCCAGACATAAGGGCCATGAGGACTTGACGTCATCCCCACCTTCCTCCGGTTTAACACCGGCAGTCCCTATAGAGTGCCCAACTTAATGATGGCAACTATCGGCAAGGGTTGCGCTCGTTGCGGGACTTAACCCAACATCTCACGACACGAGCTGACGACAGCCATGCAGCACCTGTGTTAGAGCTCCTAGTAAACTAGGCACCCCAGTGTTTCCACCAGGTTCTCTACATGTCAAGTCTGGGTAAGGTTCTTCGCGTTGCGTCGAATTAAACCACATACTCCACCGCTTGTGCGGGCCCCCGTCAATTCCTTTGAGTTTTAGCCTTGCGGCCGTACTTCCCAGGCGGGATACTTAATGCGTTAACTTCGGCACTGAGGGAATCGACACCCCCAACACCTAGTATCCATCGTTTACTGCGTGGACTACCAGAGTATCTAATTCTGTTTGCTACCCACGCTTTCAGGTCTGAGCGTCAGAAACGAGCCAGATGGTCGCCTTCGCCACCGGTATTCCTCTCGATATCTACGAATTTCACCTCTACACCGAGAATTCCACCATCCCCTCTCGCACTCAAGCCCATCAGTTTCGGGCGCAGTTCCGTGGTTGAGCCACGGGATTTCACACCCGACACAACAGGCCGCCTGCACCTGCTTTACGCCCAGTGATTCCGGACAACGCTCGCACCCTCCGTATTACCGCGGCTGCTGGCACGGAGTTAGCCGGTGCTTCTTGTGGGGGTACCGTCCTTCCTCGTTCCCCCTGAAAGAGCTTTACAACCCGAGGGCCTTCATCACTCACGCGGCGTTGCTGGATCAGGCTTTCGCCCATTGTCCAAAATTCCTCACTGCTGCCTCCCGTAGGAGTCTGGGCCGTGTTCCAGTCCCAGTGTGGCTGATCATCCTCTCAGACCAGCTACCCGTCACTGCCTTGGTAGGCCGTTACCCTACCAACTAGCTGATGGGACGCGGGCCCGTCCCTAGGCGAATTTCTCCTTTGGCCCCAATAGCCTGTGCTATCGTGGTCTTATGCGGGATTAGCGTCCCTTTCGGGCCGTTATCCCCCACCTAGGGGTTGGTTACCCACGTGATACTCACCCGTGCGCCACTTTACTCGGGGGCAAGCCCCCTTTCGCGTTCGACTTGCATGTGTTAGGCACGCCGCCAGCGTTCGTCCTGAGCCAGGATCAAACTCTTCGTGTATATGTTTGAAAGGATAGGCCAAAAAGGCCATCCCCTTTCGACTGAATTGAACAGGGATTCACTGTCATAAACCTACTACCTAGTTTTCAAGGAGCAAGGCCAGAAATCGGCCGGCGAATGTTCAGAATAACAACCGCCTGTAACATTGTCAAGGTCACCAGCGCGAAACCGAGAGCCCCTGACAATGGCGATTAGGGTTCCTTTTCGTTCGTCACCCTAATGCGCGACCGCTGCGCTTTTTGGCGCAACGGGGAAGCACTATAGCTCAGGTTAAAAACACTGTCAAGCATTTTTTGCCGAATTTTTTGTCCAGCAGCGAGCTATAACTGAATTATCAAAATCGCTTTTTTCCAAAGCGGACGGGGATGGTAGGCTAGAGATTAACCAAAGTCAAGTTCTTTTTGTTGACCTCAAGGTACTCATCCACCGGATGTCAAATATGTCGTCTGACGTTTTAAGACGACCCTTCAGCTTTCGCCAAAGCGGCAGGTAATTTAAGGGCACTCAGACAGAATGTCAAGCGTTATTTTTGGGCCAAATGAACCACCGGTAAATATTTGGTGTTTTTTGGTCCTGTCCCCGTCCCTGGCCCTGTCCCGTCCACTAAAAACCCACGAATTTGCACCCAAAAACCCCCTTGACCCCTCGGCGCTCCCGTTACAGAATCCTTTGTACCTCAGCGGGGAGAAAAAACAGTCATGAGCCAGCCTGACAACAAACAGAGTGATAGGGGCAGTTTTGGAAATCGACTCGGCTTCATCCTTGCCGCAGCGGGTAGCGCCGTAGGACTTGGTAATCTTTGGAAATTTCCCTATCTCACCTACAAATTTGGGGGCGGGGAGGGCGACCAACACGGTGCTGGAACTTTTGTGTTCCTTTATCTGCTTTGCATTGCCTTAGTTGGGCTTCCACTGGCCATTGCAGAAATATTGATCGGACGAAGGGCCAAAAAAAGCCCTGTCGGTGCCTTCAAGGCTTTGAGACCCGGTTCGCTTTGGCGAGCCGTTGGCTATCTGGGAGTAGTGACCGGATTTATTATCCTGTCGTATTACACAGTTGTCGCTGGGTGGGCAACTGGCTATGTTGCCAAGTCGGTCACGAATGAATTTGCCAACTATGAAAGTCACGTTTCGAACGAGACGGTTTATGATCGAATCCTTCAGGAAACCAGAGAGGCCCAGCAGGATCAGTCAATTTCAAAGGAAGCGGCACTCGCCCAATTTGGGGCAAAGTATCCAGATAGCGAGGCATACGATAACGCCATTAAAGAGAAAAAGCTGGAGGCCTATCCTGTGGCTCTGTTCAGCGATTTTTTGTCTAGTCCGTATAAGTTGATTGGCTACTTCCTGTTTTTCATGCTTTTGACAGTTGGAGTTGTTCTTGGCGGTGTCTCTGGTGGCATTGAGCGTTGGAATCGCATCCTAATGCCAGCTCTGTTTTTGATGTTAGGGATATTGGCAGTCAGGGTTCTTACCTTACCTGGCGGCACTAAGGCTTTGACATTCTTGTTTAAACCTTCCTTCTCCGACATCAGTATTGAGATGGTCCTCTTCGCCCTTGGACAGGCTTTCTTTAGTTTGTCTCTTGGGATGGGCGCTCTGTTAACCTATGGAAGTTATTTGAAAAAGAACGAACGAATCGGAGCATCTGCTGTGGCCATAGTGTCCCTCGATACAACAGTTGCCCTGTTGGCGTCGATTGTCATTTTTGGAAGCATCTTTTCGTACGGACTGGTTATGAAGGGCTCTGGCATTGGGAATCTTTTTACGGCTATCCCTGTGATTTTCCAGCATATGCCTGGTGGACGCATTCTGACTATCCTGTTTTATTTGCTGATCTGTTTTGCTGCTTTAACTTCAACGGTCTCTCTTTTGGAGGTTGTGGCTTCTACTTTGATTGACGAGCGCGGCATGAAAAGGCGAACAGCTGTCTTGACCGGTGCTGGTGTAATAACCTTGGTGGGCATACCTTGCGCCCTGTCATTTAACGTGCTTTCAGATTTTACCCTTGCTGGTAAAACGGTCTTTGACCTCTTCGACTACTTCGCGTCAAACATCGCGTTACCTTTGGGTGGAATAGGAATTGCCCTTTTTGTGGGCTGGGCCTTGACTAGGGCGGAAAAGCGTGAGGAGCTGCCAGAACTTGCAACCCCAACTTTTAGAGTCTGGAATTTCTTGATTAAATACCTTGTCCCAGCAGCGGTAGCAATAGTGTTGATAGCTACACTAATGGGGCAGATATAGGCTACTCGTCAGCGTCTGCGCCATCCTCAGCATCCTTGGCCCAGTCCATCAAAGTCTTGGCTATGGCTACTGCTTGACCGGCATTGCCTATGTTGAATTTAGCCTCTGGTCGATACACACCCTGACGTTTACGATACTTGCGCAGACTGAATTTCAACCGCCCGTAATCACCAGTTTTTTGGTCCATCTCTCTGTAAGAAAACAGCAATACAGGCCAGCCACCTCTCGAAATAATCTCAACGGCCTCCTGTTTTACCAGTAAAACGCCATTTTCTTCATACTCTACTGAAATATCCTCAAGATCCTCAGGCCACATTTCATACCTCCTAATACTCAAATCAGCTTACAAAACCGCGCAGATAGCAAAGTCTGGCTACTGTATGGTTTTTGGAGCCCCCCCTTTAAAAGAATCCTCAAAGCCTTCCAAAACAGTTTTTACCATCCAAGCTGGCCGTTCTCTCCTGGAACTAATCTCTTCTGATGGTGCCTTTGGCTTGTGCTCATCAGGCAAGCCTTTGGCCAAAAAATCGTGGGCAATGCTGACCACCGATTCGTTTCCACCAGCAAACATCCTCATGCGAATCTTTAGATTGGCACCAATAAGCATGCCTTGTTTGAAGCGTAAGTCACCATCTAAAGCGGCAACGCTTCCAGTCCACGAGGCCCCATCATGAGGCGCTTCGACCTGACAATCAGCTGTCTTTAAGGACACGGACCTTTTGTCATCGTCCCCTTGCACAGTCCCACATTTTGCAACAATTCGCATTACATCAGCGGTCGCAGACATCGCCTGCCTGACCGAGGCCTCGGGTTCATCGATGGCATCATCCCAGGAAACCCAGGGACCAGCGTTGCCCTTGGTCCAGTATTTTCGCCCCACCTTTATGGAGCCAAGACTTTCGTTGGAATCACCAGCTTCAGAACCAGCGTGAATCCTGCGAACCGACGTTAAAAAGTCCCCATTTCTGTCCTGTGCCACTCTTCGCTCGTCCCGAAGCATTATCGTTTTTCCAGCCCGCTCAATGGATACAACCGTGTCCGCAAAAACGTACACTCCTTTAAACAGTTCGGCCAAAGCAGCACAGTCAATGGGATCCGCTTCTGCAACCTCAGGTTCCCTTTCTTGCACAAATGTAGCTTCCCCTAGCTGCTTTGAGCACGCCATCACAACCACACTTATCGTACAAACCGCGACAAGTGTTCCAAATTTTCTTCGATGCAATCTTTTATCACACATATCAAGCATCCCTGCCCCTGCCCCGGCCTTGTCCCTGTCCCAGACCCTGTCCCCGCCCCTGACCCTGGCCCAGACCACGTCCCCGGCTCACACCAACTCGGCCTTGCCCAAGACATCGCCAATCGCAATTCTACGCCCACTTACAGCGTCTCTGGCTGCCATTTTCTTTGACCCGGCCGGTTGAACCATCGGAATTCTGATTGCGCCATCGCCAGCACGCACCACTATGCCACCAGCATCTGCAGCCAAGACTTCACCTGGATGTCCACCCGAGCCAAATCCAATCTCCTTGGACAACGGCCCAAAGACCCTTAGCCTAACTCCAGCCGCGGTAGTGGTAAAAGCCCCTGGCCACGGGTCACAACCTCTGACCAGATTGCGGATCGTCTCTACGCTGGCCTCCCAGTTAATGGCGCCAGTGTTTTTTTCAAGGGGCAAAGCCAAAGTCGCCAAGCTATCATCCTGCGCCACAGGCAAAATCGAGCCATCCAAGATCCCAGGCAGATGGGCCATTAAAGTCTGGGCACCCAACTCTGCCAGCCGGTCATAAACCAGCTCGGCGTTGTCATCTTCGCCAATTGGAAGCCGACCAACGGCATAGACAGGACCAGTATCCAGCCCCTCGTCCATCTTCATGATGGAAACGCCGGTCTCTTTTTCGCCGTTAATCACGGCCCACTGTACAGGGGCTGCGCCACGATATTTTGGCAGAATCGAACCATGCACGTTCAGGCAGCCAAACCGTGGCAGATTCAGCACCTCGGCAGGTAAAATCCGTCCGTACGCCGCGACAACAATCAAATCTGGAGCTGCGGCCCGCAATTGCTCAAGCACCTCTGGAGTTCTGACTGTCTTTGGCTGAATTATGGGCAGGCCCAATTCTGATGCAAGCTCAGCAACAGGCGTCCTCGACACCTCCAGACCGCGCCCCTTCGGCTTGTCCGCCCTTGTCACAACCTGAACCACCTGATAACCAGCTTTTACAAGGGCCAACAACGAAGGCAGCGCAAAAGAGGCTGACCCCATGAATGTTATTCGCAGATCCATGTATTAATCCCACTACTTCAAACGCCGCAGCTTCTCGTAATCACGTAAAGCCAGACGCTTGCTGACAGGACCAAGGCGCTCGGTAAACACAATACCATCCAGGTGATCGATTTCATGCTGGAAGCAGATTGCTAAGGTGCCGCCAGCTTTTATGGTTTGAACTGCGCCATTTAGGTCCTGATACTCAACGGTTACCTTTTCAGACCGTTTGACTTTAATGTCCAAACCTGGAAACGACAGACAGCCCTCGGTGATGGCATTGGCACCCTCTTTATGAATCACCTTTGGATTCACCGCATAGATCAAACCCGACCCAGCTTCTTGCTCGTCTCCAGGCACATCGATGACGATGACCCTTTTGGAGACTCCAACTTGAGGTGCTGCCAAGCCAACTCCATCGGCTTTGTACATGGTCAAAGCCATGTCTTCCATGAATTTGCGCAGCTCGTCATCAATGACGTCGACAGGCTTGGCCTTGGTGGTCAAAACGGGATCCGGCCAAAGCCGAACTGATAAAACTGCCATTTAAAACTTCCTTAGGATTCCAAAGCAAGACGATAAGCCAAGCGAAGGTCTGGGTCTGACAGCACCTCGAAGGCATCGTTAAACACTTGAGTCACTTCCTTCAGGGCCAGGGCCTCTTCTTCAGTCATATCCTGAAGCGATTCAAGGGCCTTTAGTTCAGCCACGACGTAAAGCCAAGCGTCTTTAACCTCGGTGGTCGAGGCATCACGGGCCAAGCGCAGACACTGGAAATAGTCGCAAGACCGCGCCAATCTAAGCATTTCTGCTAACACGCCGCTTACAGGCTGTTTTGAAGCCATCAAACCACCTTCCACCTGGTTCCGTCAGGACCATCCATTATGGACACACCCATTGCCAGCAATTCATCGCGAATGGCGTCGCTTTTCGCGAAATCCTTCGCCTGCCTTGCCTGCGCACGCTCTTCGAGTTTGGCCTCAATTCTGGCTGGGTCTAAGCCGGACCTGGCCAATTTCCTGGCCTGGATTTCGGCCAAAGTTTCGCTTGGATCACGTTGACTCAGGCCCAAAATGTTGCCGATCTCTTTTACTACAGCGGCCATAGTGGCGATCTGGTCGGACTTTTCAGGGGCCTTACCTTTGATTGCAAGCGCATCGTTAAGGGCCCTGGCTGCGGTGGCCAGAATTCCAAGGGCCGCCGCGGAATTTATGTCATCGTCCATGACTTCGACGATACGAGAACGCCAAGTATCAATCTCTTCTTCTTTAATCTTGCCTGGGCGATTTTGCAGCCAGGCATTTGCTGCGGCCAATGCCTCGTACAGGTATTCAACGCGATTTTCCGCCTCGGTGATGGCCCCATCATAAAAGTTGATTGGGCTGCGATAGTGAGTAGTCAACAAGAAATATCGCAAAGATTCCGGATGGTATCGCTCGATTACCTGTTTAATAGTAAAGAAGTTGCCCAAGGATTTGGACATTTTTTCATCGTCGATTTTCACAAATCCGTTATGCATCCAGTAACGAACGAATTCTTTGCCGGATGAAGCCCAGGACTGGGCGCGTTCGTTTTCGTGGTGCGGGAAAATCAAGTCTGCGCCGCCGCCGTGGATGTCAAAGACTTCCCCAAGATATTTGGCGCTCATGGTGGAACATTCGATGTGCCAACCTGGCCGACCTTTTCCCCATGGGCTGTCCCAAGCTGGCTCTCCTGGCTTGGCGGCCTTCCACAAGACGAAATCCATTGGGTGCTTGGTTACCTTTTCACCGCCTACCCTTTCACTGGCGCCGGCCTTCATGTCTTCCAGTTTGCGGCCCGACAAACCTAGGTACTGTGGGTAAGATTCGATATCAAAGTAGACGTCTCCATTGACGACATAACCGTGGCCACGGTTAATGATGGTTGTAATCATTTCAATGATTTCCGTGACATGGTCAGTGACCCTAGGTTCAACGTCGGCCTTTGCAACGCCAAGGGCTTCCATGTCTTCGTGGTATTCCTTGATGAATCGATCTGTTAGTTCGTTAATGGTTACACCACGCTCTGCTGCTCTGGCGATTATTTTGTCGTCTATGTCCGTGAAATTACGCACATAAGTTACGTCATAACCACGATATCGCAGGTAGCGTTGGACCACGTCGAAGGAGACATAGGCTCTGGCGTGTCCGATGTGACATTGGTCATAAACGGTGACGCCACATACGTACATTCCGACTTTGCCTTCGTTCAGGGGGACGAACGTTTCTTTACTTCGAGTCTGGGTATTATAGATTTTAAGGCTCATACAAGCTCCTGGGACAAAACGCCAAACTTCATTAAAGCCAAAAGGCTGGTGCAAAAATAGGTGTTTAGAGCATTCCTGTCAAACCCACAAATCATAATCCGCCGTCCCTAGCGCTGGCCCTGAGCCTGCTACAGATCGTGCTAACTTGTCTGGTTTTGCTACTGATGTTTGTTGGGCTTTGGCGTTTTATCTCTTCGTTACAGTTTAAAAACATGTCCGGGGGCATCCTTCCGGGCCCAAAATCTCCCGTAGCCACCCCGACTGTCTCTTAGTGACATCGTCAGGGCGAAATATACGATTGCTAACGTGTACGTTTATCCTTTTGGCCCGGACGGGCCGCTGCGCGGCCTTCATGTCAGCTAAGAGACGTCGGGTCCCGGCAACTCCCGATAGCGCCCTCCAGGATTGCCCCCGGACCATGTTGCAGGGTGCCCTCTCGACCTTCTTTTAGCTCCAAATTGTGCTAAACAGTACGATCATCTCCCTGCCCCTGTCCCTGTTCCTGCCTCCTGTTCCTGTCCCTGAGCCCGTCCGTTGCAAACTTTTTGCTTGATCTGACAGGAAGTAAGGTATACGAGTCACGATGTTTTTCTGGTTTTGGAGGTTTTCGTGAGACCGCATGTATTGATGGTTCCAGTTTTAGCAGTGTTCTTGGCTCTTGCCTTGGGATGTAAGGGGGATGATGGCCCTGAGATTGATGATGTCTTTAATCCCGATTCAAAGACCACGGAAGATTCCAAGGTTGGCGATACAGATGAACCGGGTGATGACGCCATAAAAGAAGTTGAACAGGACAACGCACAGCCTGACGACGGCACTGCTGAAGAAGACGACGGTACGGTTGCGGACGACGACGGTGCGGCTACCGAGGATGATGGAACGGTGGCAACTGACGACGGTACCGAGCCCGGCGAGTGCGAGGAGAATGCCGACTGTGACGACAACAACCCGTGCACCGAAGATATCTGCACTGCTGAAAAAACCTGTCAAAACACCCCAATTGACTCTGAAGAAATGGTCACTTGTGGTATTGGTAAGTGTTTAAGAAAGGTCAAGAAATGCACCAACGGTGTGGAAAACGAGTGTGTTCCTGGAACGCCAGCCGAAAAGGAACAGTGTGATGGCACCGACGATGACTGTGATGGTGTAACCGATCCACCTGACTCTGTTGGTTGTCAGGTCTATTACCGTGACAGTGATAAGGACGGTTTCGGGGATCCTAATGGCAGTGCCTGTTTGTGTGGACCAACCGAAGAATATCCTACGCGCGAAGGTGGCGACTGCTGTGACACAGATGCAAGGACACACCCAGACGTTACCGAGTTCTTTACTGAGGCTAATGCTTGTGGCTCCTTCGACTACAATTGCGATGAGGAAGAACAAAAACAGCACCCCGAGGTGATTCAATGCATTCGGCACTCGGAAACGGAGTGTGAAACGATTCCTGAAACTGGCGGCTGGAACACAACGATACCTGAATGTGGTGAATACGCTGCATTCATCCCAGGTTGTGAGAAATTATCTGATTGCTTGAAGTCACCTTCTGTAATTAAATACCAGGCCTGCAATTAGCCCCTGAATCCACCCTGCCCCTGACCCTGGCCCTGACCCAGCTACAGATTGTGCTAACTAGCATGTTCTGGCTCCCGATTGTTCGATCTTTTTTGCGTTTGATCTCTTCGTTACAGTTATAAAACATGTCCGGTGGCATCCTTCCGGGCCCAAAATCTCCCGTAGCCACCCCGACTGTCTCTTAGTGACATCGTCCGGGCGAGATATACGATTGCTAAAGTGTACGTTCATCCTTTTGGCCCGGACGGGCCGCTTCGCGTCCTTCATGTCAGCTAAGAGACGTCGGGTCCCGGCAACTCCCGATAGCGCCCTCCAGGATTGCCCCCGGACCATGTTGCAGGGTGCCCTCTCGACCTCCTTTTAGCTCCAAATCCTGCTGAACAGCACGATCATCTCCCTGTCCCAGCCCCTGCCCCTGTCCCAGCCCCTGCCCCTGTCCCAGCCCCCAAAATCACAGAACTCTTGACACCAATATTGCTCTTGTCGATAATCCGCAGGCTTTTGCCTTTTGAATGTGCAATAGCTGATTGAACTTTCGTTTCAATCATTTTTGATGCGCCTGTAGCTCAGTCAGGATAGAGCAACGGACTTCTAATCCGTTGGTCGGCAGTTCGAATCTGCCCGGGCGTACTTTTTTGGGTACCCTTGGTTTGGTACTTTGACATACAATTTAGCACCTTTGTTTTGCGCCCGTGGCTCAATTGGATAGAGCATCGGACTTCGGATCCGACGGTTGGGGGTTCGAATCCCTCCGGGCGCGCTTTTGGATTTTCTACATATATTTGCCTATTTAGCGTTATTTATCTCCCAATATCTTGTGTTGTAAGGTTACAATCAGCGCTCCTACGTTTGGAGGCAAAATGCTTAACCACCGTTTCTTATTACTTTTGCCAGTTATTGCCCTAATTGCGTGCTCAGACCAGTCAACGTCACCTGATAGCGGAAGTGACGTTGACGATACAAAGGATTCAGACGCCACAGACGTCACAGACGCCACTGACGCCACTGACGCCAATGATGTAACACCCCAAAAAGTTTGGGAAACAAACTATGAACCCCACAAGGAAAAAAGGGGCAACGTCACCATTTTGTGGCTTAAAGGCACCCCCTATGAAATGGGGCTCCAGCACGGCGAACTGATGGCTGAAGAGCTGGCCAAAGGTGTTGAATACATTCAGGGTTCCGAGCTTGGCCTACTTGAAGTATTTTCTAGGGAATTTGGCTTTTTAGATGACGCCAAGGTCCAATCCTACGACATGATCCTTGATGAATGTGAAGGCATGGCCGAAGGTGCCAAAGTCGAAGGCTGGACCCTCGATTTATGTCTTGCACTGGCGTATGGAGAAGTTTTTCTGGACCACCTAGAGCTTGGAATATTGGACCAGTGTTCACAGTTTTTGGCCGCTGGCCCTGCCGTGGCCTCAGAAGATGGAGAACTCATCCATGGGCGCAATCTCGATTGGGACGACATTAGCTATCTGTTGGAATATCCAACAATCATTGTCAGGCACCCCACTGGAAAAATCCCATATGTAACCGTCGGATTTCCTGGTAACGTAGCGACATATAACGGAATCAACGCCGCTGGAATCTCGGTTGCCTCCAATGAAAACCAATCAAACGGCGATATAGACAGGGTTGGAACCCCATCAATCCAGACGCAAAACGTTATCTTGGCTGAATATGACAACATTGACGACATCATGGCCATGATCGAGGGCTTAGACAGGATGAGCGCCGAAAACCTGGTGATTGCCGACGGAAATGCAGGGCGAGGGGTCATCTATCAATTGACGGCCAGCCATTTTGGCAAAAACGAACTAGGTGACGCAGGAATTGGATGGATCACCAATCATTACACCCACCCTGACATGGTCAAATGGGGCATCGAATACAAAGAAAACGCATCCACCTTGATAAGACACCAGCGTTTGACCCAGCTTTTGGACCCTGAAGAAAAGGAAACCACCCTGTATGGCAAAATTGATGTGCCAAAAGCCGTGTCGGTTTTAAGGGATCGCTACAACCCACAAACGGGTGAGACCCAGCCTGAAGATGCCTTCGATGATGACAGCTCCATAGCTACAAATGGGGTCATTTATTCCATCGTTTTCAAGCCGAAAAGTGGACACTTTTGGTTGGCTGCTGGTAATCCGCCTGTGCCGCTTAACACATATCATTCGTATTCAATTGCGCAACTATTTGGATGGGACGAACCAAATCCCCCGACACCAGACAAGGTTGACTAGGGCATCACAGCAGGCTGCAAATCAAAAATCAGTGGAGATGGTGGGATTGCTTTCAAAGTCGGCTGGCTTGATCACGTAATCGCCGTTAAAACAGGCAAAGCAGTAGTCTTGGTGGTTTGACAAAATCTCGTGAAAGTCTTCGATATCCATGTATTTTAGGGAGTCAGCATCCATATACTTGGCGATTCCAGGTACTGAAAGGTTGTTTGCAATCAGTTCCTCGGGAACGGGAGTATCGATTCCGTAATAGCACGGTGACACTACCGGCGGCGAACCAACCCTTACGTGCACCTCTTTGGCTCCTGCACCTTTAATCATGCGGACAAGCTTGCGTAAGCTGGTGCCTCGCACAATCGAGTCGTCAACCAGTATCACTCGCTTACCTGGGAAGTAGTCAGGCAGTGGATTAAATTTCTGGCGTACCCCCTCATCACGAGACCTCTGAGTAGGGTTGATGAAGGTGCGCCCAACGTAGTGATTGCGCAACAGCCCCATCCCAAAGGGCAATCCGCTGGCCTCTGCATACCCCTGGGCTACAAAGTTAGATGAGTCCGGCACGGGAATTACGACCAAATCATCGCCAACCAACTCGTCGCGGTCCTTTTTCGCCAGCGCGGCGCCTATTTCACGACGAACATCCCAGACTCTTTCATCAAAGGTCATGCTGTCAGGGCGTGAAAAATAGATTAACTCGAAAACACAATGGCGCAATGGCGTTTTTGGAGCTTTGGCAATGGTACGGACTGGCTCACCCTTTTGCAGGCACAGGATTTCCCCTGGTGCCACCTTGCGAATCTCGCGTGCGCCAATGATGCCAAACCCGCACCCCTCGGACGCAAAAACTGTTCCATCGGACAGCTGTTCTTCGCGAACATTCCCCACTAAATGCCCCATTACCATCGGCCTGATTCCATAAGGGTCCCTGAAGGCAAACATCTTGTCGCGCAAAATCAGCAAGGCGGCATAGGCGCCATGAATTTGGCCCAAAGCCTTTGGGAGTGCCTCTTCAATAGGAATGTGATTGACCACGTGGTAATAGGCGATGAGTCGCCCCATCAATTCGCTGTCGTTGTCTGACAAAAAGGTGAATCCAGCCTCTTTTTCAAGGTACGAGCGAAGCTGGGCGTAGTTGACAATGCTTCCGTTTGTGCACACGGCCATGTGTGGGCCTTCTGCCAAATCAATCGCAAAGGGCTGGGCGTTATCAATGTTGCTTGAGGCGGATGTGGGATATCGAACATGGCCAATCGAAATTTCACCGCTGTAATAGCTGAGGATGTCCTCGGTAAGGACATTCTTTACAAGCCCCATTGCTTTATGGCCTATGACATTTCCACGTGCATTACGAGTAGCAATGCCGCAGCTTTCCTGGCCACGATGTTGAGTAGCAAATAAGATTTCAGCAACTAGGCGCTCGGCGTTTTGTACACCGTAGACACCAGCGATACCACACATGCTGGAGCCTCCTGCGGGAAAAG
>Ga0255344_1000820_pt1 | contig 46807 bp, 42 predicted proteins | sample wastewater_treat_5_FD_192414 | JGI IMG/M metagenome (GOLD analysis project Ga0255344, IMG submission 192414) | Wastewater microbial communities from Lulu Island WWTP, Vancouver, Canada - plant18 | ecosystem: Engineered > WWTP > Wastewater > Unclassified | place: Canada: Vancouver, British...
TGGTGAAGTCCAAGACCTGCGAAAATACCGATCAGACCACCTACGACAACTGGTACGGCTCCGTCTATATTCCGACTGCGGCAGCTACCAACAGCACGACCAACACAGGCGGAAGCGGCACAAGGACTGCAAGCACCTCCAAGATCAGCGGTACTGCTGCTGCCGAATAAGGAGGGACACATGGCTATTCAGAAAAACATCACAGTTGACGGCATCGAGGTGCCGTTCAAGGCAAGCGCTGCGATTCCGAGAATGTACCGCATCAAATTCCGCAGGGACATTTACAAGGATTTCGCCGCGCTTCAGACTTCCGTCAAGGAGGGCGATGAGGAATCCTCCCAGCTCGACATTGACAGTCTTGAGGTGTTCGAGAACATCGCGTATATCATGGCAAAGCACGCTGATCCGGAGGGTGTTCCTGCCGATCCGGACGCATGGCTGGAACGCTTCAACACCTTCTCCATTTACGAGGTGCTGCCGAAGCTCATCGAGCTCTGGGGACTGAATGTGGAAACGCAGGCGGAATCTAAAAAAAACATCGCCAGACTGACCGACCGATGACAACACCGCTTTTTCTGCTCCGATGCAAACAGCTCGGTCTGACATTGACCGAGCTGGATTTGCTGACGATCGGAATCATCAACGATATGTTCACCGAGCGTGAGAATGATGACTTCGACGGTTGGACGGAACAGGCTTCGCAGGCGGATTTTGATAGGTTTTAATAGTGGTAACTTAAATCGGTCATTTCCGTAATGCAAACAGCATCATCACAACCAATACAAGGTGCTGCTTTTCTATTTCGCATTCTATTATAAAAAACTATTTACCATATCAACAATAAACAATTCATAATCATATTCTTGCGCAATTTTACGAATAATATCTATCATTTTTAGACCTATTCCAAAATGATGCATCGGCATTGGTAAAAAAATATTAGGTATCTGCAATTGATTGTCGTCATCAATACTTGTGATAACGAGCATCATAAAAGGCTGTTTTTTAGTTGGATGATACTCGTCAATAGAATATCCTGTAATTTCAATATACGATTCCTCGATTTCATTGGAAGGGGCTATCATTTCAAAATCAAATCCTATTTCAGAAAAATCATTCTTTAATGGTTCGAGATAGGTTTTCAGTTCCTTCTCAATTTTAACAAACATTTCAAATGAAGACATAATTTCACACTCCAATTTCTTGCTAATTACAATTGCTCTATAGTGAACAGAACATTCTCTATGCGTATATTATATCAGTTATTCTTGAAAAAGTCAACCGCCTGAAAGGAGGTGAAACCGCATGGCAAACAGAATCAAGGGTATCACGGTCGAAATTGGCGGTGATACCACCAAGCTGTCGAAGGCGCTGGAAGGTGTCAATAAGAACATCAAAAACACCCAGACACAGCTCAAGGACGTGCAGAAGCTGTTGAAGCTCGATCCTACCAACACAGAACTGCTGTCGCAGAAGCACAAGCTCCTCGCCGATGCGGTGTCCGCTACCAAAGAAAAGCTGCAAACGCTGAAAACCGCTGCGGAACAGGCTAATGATGCTCTTGCCCGTGGCGACATTTCGCAGGAACAGTATGATGCGCTGCAGCGTGAGATCATCGAAACCGAGCAGGAGCTACAGAACCTCCAGCGTGAGGCAGATGCTTCCCATACTGCGCTGGTCAAGCTGGGTGAAGCGGGAGAAGCGCTGGAAAAGGTCGGCGGCAAGATTGCTGATGTCGGAGAAACGCTCACCACCCACGTGACTGTTCCGGTTCTGGCGGCGGGAACTGCTGCCGTCAAGACGGCATCGGACTTCGATTCTGCCATGAGCAAGGTCGCTGCTGTTTCCGGTGCGACCGGTGAAGATCTCGATGCCCTGCGCGATAAGGCTCGTGAGATGGGCGCAAAGACCAAGTTCTCCGCATCGGAAGCTGCCGAGGCAATGAATTACATGGCGATGGCAGGCTGGAAAACGACAGATATGCTCAACGGTATTGACGGCATCATGAATCTTGCCGCTGCTTCCGGTGAGGACTTGGCAACAACCTCGGATATTGTAACTGATGCACTGACCGCTTTCGGCTTATCTGCTGCCGACAGCGGTCATTTTGCTGATGTGCTGGCGGCTGCTTCCAGTAACGCAAACACCAATGTTTCCATGATGGGAGAAACCTTCAAATATGCAGCGCCAATCGCAGGTGCGCTCGGCTTCTCCTGTGAAGATACAGCGCAGGCAATTGGTTTGATGGCGAATGCGGGTATTAAGTCCACACAGGCGGGTACCTCGCTCCGTTCCATCATGACAGCGCTTTCCGGCGATGTGAAGTTTTGCGGCGAGAAGCTGGGTGAGGTCGAAATCCAGACCACCAACGCCGACGGCTCCATGCGTAACCTCAATGACATTCTGGAGGACTGCCGTGGCGCTTTTTCGCAGCTTTCCGAATCCGAAAAGGCATTGGCAGCACAGGCGCTGGTCGGCAAAAATGCTATGTCCGGCTTCCTTGCCCTGATGAATGCCGCGCCCGGAGACATTAACAAGCTGAACGGCGCAATCAAAAACTGTGACGGCACATCGCTGCGTATGGCAGAAACCATGCAGGACAACCTCGGCGGACAGCTTACGATCCTGAAATCCCAGCTACAAGAGCTCGCCATTGCTTTCGGTGAAATTCTGATGCCTGCGATCCGTGCGATCGTCAGCAGGATTCAGGGCTTCATCGATAAGCTGAACGCCATGTCGCCTGCGACAAAGGAAACCATTGTCAAAATCGCACTGGTAGCGGCGGCACTCGGACCTCTCCTTGTCGTTATCGGCAAAACTATGGTCGGTGTGGGCAAGCTGATGCAGCTTATTTCCAATCTTCCGACAATGATCGCGGGCGCAAAGGCGGCATTCAGTTCGCTCGGTGCTGCCATTGGCGGTATCTCCGCACCTGTGGTCGCCGTTATTGCAGTTATTGCGCTGCTGGTGGCGGCTTTTGTGCATTTGTGGCGTACCAATGAGGACTTCCGGAATAAGATTACGGCGATCTGGGAACGCATCAAGGGTGTATTCGAGAGGCTGACCTCCGGCATCGTTGAACGCCTGAATGCGCTGGGATTTGACTTTGAAAATATCACCGAGGTCATCAAGGCTGTATGGGATGCATTCTGCAATTATCTCGCGCCGATCTTTGAGACGGTGTTCGGATACATTGCGGACTATCTCTCGGCGGTGGTTGATGTGATCCTCGGTATTCTCGATGTATTTATCGGCATCTTTACCGGTGACTGGGAACAGGCGTGGAACGGTATCAAGGAAATTTTCAGCGGCATCTGGAACGCGATCACTTCTCTGTTGAAGCGTGCATTCGAGTTGCTGTGTAATATTTTCGGCACCGACCTCGAAACGGTCAAAAACTTCTGGGTTGGTGTCTGGACGAGCATTAAGAACTTTTTCGTCAATATCTGGAACAGCATCACCACATTCGTTTCCAATGTGCTGAACGGCATCAAGAACTTTTTCACCACGGTCTGGACTGCAATCAAGGACTTTTTTGTCGGCATCTGGACTGCGATCTATAACGCGGTAGCCGAGAAGGTCAATATGGTGAAGGCAGTTATCGAGTTCGTATGGAATGCGATCAAGACCGCAATCACCACGGTTATGAATGCGATCTGGTCTGTTATCACTACGGTATGGCAGACGATTTATGACATTATCTCTCCGCTTCTTGAAGCCTTCCGCTATCTGTTTGAAACCATCTGGCAGGCAATCCAGATCATCATCGGTGCGGTCATGGACTGGATTCATGAAAAGATTACCACGATCTGGAATGCGATTGTCGGTTTCATCACTCCGATTCTTCAGGGTATTCACGACTTTTTCGTAACGATCTGGAATGCGATCAGCACTGCGGTATCGACGGCGCTGGATGCAATCCACAATGTGGTGACGAATGTTTGGAATGCGATCTCCGGATTTATTTCCGGGGTGCTAAATACAATCTATTCCGTTGTTTCTTCTATCTGGAATTCGATCAGCGGATTTATCAGCAACGTGCTGAATGCCATCAAAAATACAGTCTCTAACATCTGGAACGGCATCAAAACTACGATCAGCAATGTGCTGAACGCGATCAAGACGACCGTTTCTTCTATCTGGGATAGCATCAAATCCGCCATTTCGCAGAAAATCACGGCAATCAAGGACACCATTGTCAACGGCTTCAATGCCGCTGTCAACTTCATCAAGGGGCTTGCATCGCAGGCATTCCAGTGGGGCGCAGACATCATCAATGGCATCGTGAACGGAATCAAAAACTGTATCAACAAGGTCGCAGATGCGGTCAAGGGTGTAGCGAACAAGATCAAGTCGTTCCTGCACTTTTCTGTACCGGATGAAGGTCCTCTCGCAGATTTTGAATCATGGATGCCGGACTTCATGCAGGGCTTGGCGGACGGTATTTCAGCAAATGAAGCAGTCGTGACCGACACTTTGACCGGCTTTTCGACAAAAATCACCGAAACGGTCGCAAATATTATCAAGACCGCGCTCACGAATGTGGTCAGCACGGTCAAGGATTTCATGCAGAATGTGTTCTCGACAATCACAACCGTGTGGTCAGAGTCGCAGGGCTCTGTTGCTGCGGTGCTCGACGGCATCAAGGCGGATGTACTTGCTGGCTGGAAAAAGATCGCAGGCGTGATCAAGGATTCCCTCGACGGCATCAAAAATGTAATCACCACCACATGGAAGGCGGCTGGCTCCATTATCGAATCCGCGCTGAATGGTATCAAGAAAACTGTGACGGCGGTCTGGTCGGCAATGAAAACGCTGATCAACACAGGGCAGCTTGACATTAAAAATGTCATTTCTACCACATGGAGCGCTGCAAAGGGTGTCGTGAACACGGCGCTGAATGCCATTAAATCTGTGATGTCTACAGTGTGGAACGCTATGCCGGATATTGTACGGAACCCGATGAACAAGGTCAAGGACTCCGTGCTGTCCATTTGGGATAACGTGAAAAGCGGTATCGGCGACAGGCTCGGTGGTGTGCGGGATGCGGTGACCAGCGCCATGAACAGTGTCTACAACGCTGTCATGGAAAAGGTGAACAGTTCGTGGTCTTGGGGACGCGACCTCATGCAGAACCTCATCAACGGTCTGAACTATATGCTGGGCAACCTGATCAATACAGTCGCTGACGTGGCTCGTGCGATCTCCGATTACCTGCATTTTTCCGTGCCGGAGAAAGGAGCGCTGGCATCGTTCGAGGAGTGGATGCCGGACTTCATGAAGGGACTTGCAAAGGGTATCAACCAGAGCAAGAAATATGTGGAAAAGGCGGTGTCCGGTGTTGCAGATGCAATGCAGCTCACAATGGAATCCGGTCTTAGCATGAAGCTGGACGGTATTTCCGGTGCGATGCTGGACGGCAGCGTCGGTACGACAGTCATCAACAACTACAATAATGACAACAGCCGCACAGTGAATCAGACAAACAATAGTCCGAAGTCGCTGTCACGGCTGGAAATCTACAGGCAGACAAGGAATGCGCTGGGGGCAACATGATGAGGGTGGGCTTTGTGCCTGCCCTTTATCTGCCCTACAAATTGGAATTTATCGGTTATAAAATGTCAGCATTTTTTCAATTGCTTCCTTTGTTTCCATTAAGCTATTATACTCAATCATATCATCAATATAACTCAGTGAATTAAAAGGTTGTTCGTAACCATCAACACGCAAAGGCAGGATATTAAACAATTCATAGCATTTGGTAGTAAACAACTTTAAGCTTACTACTTCAGAATGAGATATTTTGTAAAGCTCATGAAATAATGTTTTCCCAAACAAATCAGTATCAAAATAATCTATTTCATAATCAAAATATCTTTTTATTCTTAAAAACGACTTATCAACATCGGTACATAGTTCTAATTCGAGTAATACATCATTATTTGAATCATTCAAGAATAGTTTATCAAGAAAATCCATATATGCTTGACCGTCACTTAAATTTAGCTTCCAAAGATAAGCATAGACAAATAGTTTATACATACAATCACCTTGCTAAATTCTGATTTGCAGAGGTTTTCCCCTCCGCCTTACATAACCATATTATACATCATATATCCTGAAAAAGCAAGGAGGTGCAACCTATGTTTTACACTCTTATCCTCGAAAATCAAGCCGGAGAGCGTGTTGACCTCTCCAAAACAGCAAATCAGTTCATGTTCAACAAGATCGAGGGGCTTTCGCCGCCTGCAGGCACGATCAGTACCTCCAGCTATGCGGGCATGGACGGAAGCTACCTGAACAACGCCTTTATCGAGAAGCGGAATGTTGTCATTCAGTTCCAGATGCGAGGAACAGGTATTGAAAAACGCCGCCATCAACTGTACAAGGTGGTGAAGCCCTCCCGCTACATCAAAATCTTCTATAAAACAGCGAACATTGATGTGTTCGCGGAGGGCTATGTCGAGACCTGCGAGGTGGAGAACTTCGAGCAGTTCGTCAGCGGTCAGATTTCTATCATCTGCCCGGACATTTACTGGTATTCCACGGAATCGGTCATGGCGTACTACAGTCAGGTCACCGGCGCATTCACATTTCCGTTTCCGACCGAAAGCAATCCGGAACCGTTTGTTCTGGGCAAATATAACACACAGAACATCATGGAGATCATCAATGACGGCGATGAAACCGGCTTCACGCTGGAGATTGAGGCGATCGCCGATGCACGTTCACCGACGCTGTACAACGCAGACACGGACGAGTATCTGCAAATCACCGGAGATATTCTCGCAGGCGACATTATTACGATCACCACCAAGACCGGCAATAAGACCGTCACGCTGGATCGCGGCGGCATCAAGACGAATATCATCAATCGGCTGGTTTCCGGCTCCACATGGCTGACGCTGCGTGAGGGAAAGAACCGCTTTTATCTGCGCGGCACAGGCTTGCAGAACCTCAAGGTGAAGATCGTCCACACGAACGCTTATCTGGGGGTATGATATGCAGATCGAAATTTACAAAATGATCGCGGACGGCGCGTCCCTGACAATCACACTGGAAGCCATCTGCGACAGCTTTTCTTCGCTACTGTGGGATATTGAATACTACAAGTGCGGCAGCTTTGAGGTGTATATCGCAGCAAGTCCCCGAAATATTGATATTTTCCAGACCGGCAGAATCATCGGGCGCGATGATGACAGTCAGCACTTCGGACTAATCGAATCCGTGCAGATCGACACCAATGCTGAAAACGGCGATTATCTGACGGTGCGCGGGCGCTTTCTCATGTGCCTGCTGGAGCGCCGCATCATCTACCCGACCTTGAGCTTTACGGCACTGACAGCGTATTCCGGTATCGTCAGGACGGCTGTCACGCAGAATGCGATCAATTCAGCGGGGCGGAAGATTCCGGGACTGTCGCTCGGAGACATCACCGGCGCTTGCTGGGAGCAAACCGTCAAGCTGCAGGTCAGCTACGCCAACCTGATGGAATGGATGTATACGATCTGCGAGAAAATTGGCGGCACGGCAAATATCCGGCTGGTAAAAGATACTGGCGAGACCTATAAAATGCTGCTCGACCTCTCGGAAGGCACCGACCGCAGCGTGATGCAGGAGGACAATCCCCATATTGTATTCTCCGACGCATACAGCAACTTGCTGTCGTTCAGCTATGCGGAAGATGCCGCAATTCAGCGTAATTTCGCGTATATTCTCGGTCATGGTGAAGGTGATGCCCGCAAGCGCACGACATACTATATCCAGACTGAGCCGACATATCTCGACAGATATGAGGTCTATGTGGATGCCGACGATATTTCAGAAGAACAGCAGATCGACGGGCAGTCCGTCCCGATTCCGGAGGAGGAATACATCGAGCTGCTGAAAACGCGAGGCTCGGAACGGCTGGTGCAGCCGAAAACGGTATCCGAATCGGAGATCGCTGCGCACAACACACAATATGTGTATAACAAGGATTATGCCGTCGGCGATTATGTGACAGTGCAGCACCGGCGCTTCGGTATGATACAACCGAGAATCCAGCTCATCGGCATGATTGAGGGCTTCGACCAGAACGGCAGGAGCCTGACACCAACATTCAAGGAGGCATGATGTATGGCATTTTCTTTTGGCTTTTTTAACGCAAAAAACCTCGACCGCACCTATACCGCCGAGAACTTCTGTGACTATCTCGGCAGCATCATTTGCAACGGCATTCAGGACAACTATGGCAGATGCTTTGACCTTTCCGCTGGCAGCGGGCTTTCTGTTACTGTCGGAACCGGTAAGGCGTGGATCGACGGTCATTATTTCATCAACGATGCACGATACAGCATCGACCTTTCCGAGTATATGGACGAATCACTCCCTCGCTATGTCGGTATTGCGATCTATCTGGATACGACAGAAGCTGTCCGCAATGTGAGTCTGCGCCTTTTCCCCGGTACACCTGCGGAGAATCCGGGCTTGCCTTCTATCCCGCAGGACGAGGATCATGTGAGACTGCTCATGTATGCGGTGCGCCTGAATCCGGGTGCGGCATCGCTCTCTGACCGTGACTGGTTCGATTATCATGAGGACAGGAACGTCTGCGGATATTGCAGATGCATCCTCGGCAAGTGCAAGGTGACGGATATGCTTGCGGAAATGGCGCAGATCAATGCAACGCTGGAAGAATTGCAGGCGGAGAATGAAGAACTTGCAAATCAGGTCGCCGCGCTTCAGACAGCTGTTGAGGATATCGGCGATGTTGTTGAAGCGGGACAGTGTGGTGAAAGTGTATTCTATGTTCGCTATTCCACAGGTAAGGTGCTGCTGCGAGGAAGCGGAGCGATGTACGAGTATGACAGCTCGCATCGTTCGCCGTTCTATGCAAATGACGATGTGAAAACTGTCGTCATCGCAGAGGGTGTCACATCGGTCGGCTATGACGCTTTCATGCGATGCGAAAATCTGGAATCTGTTTCGCTGCCGACAACTGTCAGTTATATCGGCAGCGGTGCTTTCTTGCCAGATGATTCGGGAATGGGCGCACACGGTAAGCTGACCAGTATTACGCTTCCGCAGGCACTGACTGAGATCGGCGGCGGTGCGTTCTGGAGTGCGGCACTGACTTCGCTTACAGTTCCGCCGAATGTCAGCACTGTGGGCAACTATGTGTGCCGTGAATGCTCCAGACTGCAATCTGTACGCTATGAAGGCTCTGTGATCGGCGGTTATATGTTTGGTGGCTGCAGTGGCTTGACAGAGTTTACGATGGCGCACACTGTCACCAGAATTGGTGAGCATTGCTTCAACTACTGTACCAATCTGGAGACCATCACCTATGAGGGCAGTCTTGCGGATTGGGCATTGATCACGAAGGGTACCAACTGGGCTGGCAAGAGCGGCATGGAAAGCGCAGTTTCCGGTCTTACAAGAATCCAGTGCCTTGACGGGCATCTGGATTGGGACGCTGAGAATCATGAATGGGTGGAGGTGCATGACTAATGTGGAAATTCCTTGTAAAGAACCAGAGCATTGAGGTTCTGGAGCGTGAGGTGCTGGCAGATCATCAAATCCAGTATGTGCAGTTCAAGTTTACCTTCGACGGCGACTGGAAGCGCTTTCACAAGGTGGTGCAGTTCTCGCAGTGCGACGAAACATACAGCATCGTGCTCGGCACGGACGGCACAACGCTGTATCTGCCCGCCGAGCTCCATGTGGGAGCAGCAAAAATGTCGGTGTTCGGCTATGACACGGCGGCGGATACGACTGTGCGTGCGACAACGGTTCCGGTTACGCTGAATATTCGTTCTTCCGGTTTTGTGGGTGATGACGATCCGCCGATTCCGCCGACATCCGACCTCTACCAGCAGCTTTTGCAGAAGATTGACGAGGCGGCAAAGGGCGAGGACGGCAAGAGCGCCTATGAAATTGCGGTTGAGCACGGTTTTGTTGGTACGGAGGAGGAATGGCTGGAGTCCCTGCGCGGCGCAGACGGTGAAACACCGGATATGTCGGAGTACCCGAAAACGACAGAAGTGCAGACCATCGTCGATCGGGAGATCGAACAGGTCGTGGTAAACTTCCACACACACGACAACAAGGATACGCTGGATGCGATCACGCCGGAGCTATTCGCAGACCTGAACGGCTTGCAGCAGTTTGAGGATCAGACGCAGTATAACCTTCAGACGATGGAAGAGGAAATCATGCCGCTGAGACAGCAGGCGCATATTCATAATAACGCTGCTGCGCTTGACAGTATCACCGAACAGTATATGCAGGAACAGGAAACTTTCAAAAGTTCCACTGCGAATGCTTTGCATGGTATTAACACGGCGATCAGCGAGCTGAGCGCCAACGCACACACGCATTCCAACAAGGCAGCGCTGGACAGTATCACGCAGGAAATGCTGGATGATATTGCATCCATTTCCACTGTGGTCGGGCAGGCTCACTGGCACCATAACCTGACGATCCTGAACGGCATCACCGAATCCCATATTTCCCGCTGGAACGAAGCATACACCAGCGCCATGAACCTCAACGAGCGCGTCGGGGTGAACGAGGGTGTGTTTGAGCGCTTCAAGACAGAACTCCTCTACGACATGACCGGTGCGAAAAATTCGATTCAGGATATCCTTACACGTCTTGCTGTCGTAGAGGACACGCTCTCCGGAGTTGAGGACGCGCTTGCGGCGATTGTGGAGGTGACGGAATGAGCATTGCAAATTATCTGACGGCGCTGGACGAGCAGCGCGACCAGCTTGCACGCAACCTCGTGACAATGGGCGTGCAGGCGGACACTTCCGAAAAGCTGAATACACTGGTGCCGAAGGTGCTGGAAATCCCGCAGGGACGACCGGAAACCACGCTGTTCAAGGCGGGCATTGACGCCATCCACGATTATGGGGAAAACATCTACACCTTCTATAATGACGGCTATCGTTCGCTGGCGGGCTTTTCGGAAACCTACCCGAATTTCTGCTGTGAGGAAAATGGCTATGCACTTTATTACAATCAGCCCGACTTCAATTGGGGCGCAACGATTTACACGCAGTGTGTGACACCGGTTCATATTACCAGCCGCAAGTCTATCCTGTTCAGCTATATGTCCGGCTTCTTCGATGCGGGAGAAATGTGGCTCGTGCCGAAATCCTCGCAGGTAATGTCTGATGCGGATACAGCACGATATATCCACGAAACCATCATGGCTGGCGGCGGTATTGCCGTCCCGTTCAATTGGCTGCAAACGACTGACAGCTACACAAACATTCTGCTGACCTGTGAAAGCATCACCAAGGGTGACTATTATCTCGCGTGGAAGGCGGTCACCGACAACACGCACCCGTATATCCGCAACATCAAGATTCTGGAGGTGTAACATGAAAGAAACCATGTGCATGGTGATCGGCGCGATCGGCGGCGGCATCGCAGCGCTTTTCGGCGGCTGGGATTCTGCGCTGGTCACGCTGATTATCTTTATGGGCATCGATTTCGCAACCGGTCTGATCACTGGTGCGATGGGAAAATCTAAGCACAGCAAGACCGGTAAGCTGAACAGCAAGGCTGGCTGGTACGGACTTGCGAAGAAGTGCAGTATCCTGATGCTCATTATTGTGGCGGTGCGGCTGGATATTCTGCTGAATACCAACTATGTGCGGGATGCGGTGTGCATCGCATTCTGCGTCAATGAGCTGCTTTCCATCGTGGAAAACACATCACTCATGGGTATTCCGTATCCGCCAGCGCTGAAAAATGCGATTGAAGTTCTGCAGAAACAGGCAGGGAGAAAGGAAGAGGACGATGATTAAGACCTATGGTTATGACGATCGGACACAGCTTTCCGCACATTTCAATGCAAGTGAGTTCCGCTGCAAATGCGGACAGGCACACGATTTCCAGCTTTCTGACGAACTGGTCGGGAAGCTGGAACAGCTTTATGCAGCCCTGAATTGCAGCAAGATCATCGTCACCAGCGGCTTTCGCTGCGTGACGCATGATAAAAGTGTCGGCGGCAGCGGTACCGGACAGCACACGATCGGACGCGCAGCGGACATCTGCTGCTACGGACAGGACGGGCAGCCGATCAGCTCGAAGCTGGTCTGCTGCAAGGCACAGGACATCGGCTTTTCCGGCATCGCCAACATCACGGCAGCGTATCAGTACACCCATGTGGACGTGCGCGAGAACGGCAAATGGTACGGCGATGAGGTGAAGGGCAACAGTTCCGTCACGAAGGACTTTTACAGCTATTTCGGCATCCAGAAAGGCGGCGATACAACCGTGAAAGGCATTGATGTGAGCGTGCATAACGGCACGATCGACTGGGGCAAGGTCAAGGCTGCTGGCATTGATTTTGCGATCCTCCGCGCTGGATACGGCAAGCTGGAGTCCCAGAAGGACAAGCAGTTCGAGGCGAATTACTCCGGCGCAAAGGCGGCAGGTGTCGCCGTTGGCGCGTACTGGCATTCCTACGCAATGGACGAGGATGAAGCGCGGCAGGAAGCGGATGTGTTCCTCTCTGTCATCAGGGGAAAGCAGCTTGACTACCCGGTTTATTTCGATCTGGAGGAGAAGAAGCAGTTTGACCTCGGTCGTGAGAAGGTTTCCTCGATCATGCGGACTTTCCTTGAGCGTGTGGAGGCAGCGGGCTATTTCGTCGGGCTCTACGGTTCCGCTTCCTCGCTGACCACACACACGGAGGATGACATCAAGCGCCGCTACACCATCTGGCTGGCGCACTGGGTGCAGCAGACGAATTACTCCGGTTCTTACGGCATCTGGCAACATTCCGAAAAAGGCAAGGTTGACGGTATCTCCGGCAATGTCGATCTGGACATCGGCTATCAGGATTTCCCCGCAAAAATCAAGGCGAAGGGGCTGAATGGCTACGGTGAAGAAGTCCTGCCGAATCCGCCAGCGCCTGCTGCGGAGGACAGCATCACCGTTGAGGTCACGGTTGATGGTAAGAAGTTCAGCGGAAAACTGAATAAGGCATGATATGGAGCGCCCGTCGGGATTCTTCTCGGTGGGCGCTTTTTCGTTGACTTTTTCAGGGATATTACTTATAATGAAAGTATCACTTGTTGAGGGAGGAATGACTATGGCATCGCCGCGAAACACTTTGAATACACTGATTCACGAAAAGAAAAGCAAAATCGGCGGCGGCTTTTATTCCAGATTTCAGGTCGATTTCGCCTATCATTCCAACCGAATTGAAGGCAGCCGCCTGACGCATGACCAGACGCGTTATATCTTTGAAACACACACGGTTGACGGAACCGCTTATGTAGAAGATATTATCGAAGCGGCAAACCATTTCAAGTGCTTTGATTTTATCCTTGATACCGTGCAGGAGCCAATCACAGAGGAATACATCAAAAAGCTGCATCTGCTTCTGAAAAAGGGACTTGAAGATGACGAGCATGACGATGTGGTTATCGGCGATTATAAGAAATATCCGAATGTAGTCGGTGAAATCGAGACCCTTCATCCGAAGGATGTTCATGCGCACATGGCAGCACTGATTGATGATTTTTCAAAGAAGGAAACCATTGACCTTTACGATGTGGCAGATTTCCACGCTCGGTTTGAGAAGATACATCCGTTCTATGATGGCAATGGTCGTGTAGGACGGTTACTTGCTCTGAAAATGTGTCTTGCTGCTGATATTGTTCCGTTCTTCATCAACGACAATGAAAAAATGTTCTACTATATGGGACTGCGGGAGTGGCAGAATGAAGGCAAAAAGCAGCGCCTGCTCGATGTATTCCTTACCATGCAGGACGATATGAAGCGCATCCTCGATTATTTCATGATTGAGTATGATCCGGCTGATGTCATGGCAAGAGATCTGATGAAGAAGCATCAGGATTAACTGAATAAATACAGTGCCCGTCGGGAATTTTTCTCGGCGGGCGTTATTTTTTTCGTCAAATCGTGCTCCTCCTTTCCAATAGGAAGTAGGAGGTGTTGATATGACAAGCATTAAAAAAGAAAGTATCCGGAAGCTTGCCGCATCCGGGCTGTCCCATGCGAAAATTGCAGAGCAGCTTGGTATTCCGAAGGGGACGGTGAAATCGTTCCTGTACCGCACAAAGGATGACAGCGCCTGCGCCAATTGCGGCAGCACACTGATTCCTACGCCCCATAAGCGCCCGAAGAAGTTCTGCTGCGCGAACTGCCGTCTGGTCTATTGGAGGAAGCATCATGACGAAGGATAAGGTGCAGAACATCTCTGCCTACAAAATGGCAGCGGCGATATTCCGAAAATTTCTCTCTAATGGACTGATTACCCGGACGGAATTCCACAGAATCATGTCAAAAATCGCCGAAGAATACAATGTATCATTGTGCAGTATATATCGCGAAAAGCCTTGACTTTATGCGGGTTTCAGAGTTAATATGGTCATGCGAGGTGAGAAAAATGGAACGGAAAATTGAACGGGTTCAATTCCCTGCAAAAATGCCGACGCTGAAAAATGTAGCAGCGTATGCAAGAGTATCCAGCGGAAAGGACGCCATGCTGCACAGCCTGTCTGCGCAGGTCAGTTATTACAAGGAGCTCATCAGCAAGCAGAATGGCTGGAAGTTCTGCGGCGTTTATGCCGACGAAGCCCTGACCGGCACAAAGGATAACCGTGAGCAGTTCTGCCTGCTTCTGGAAGCGTGCCGCAGGGGTGAGATCGACATGGTGCTGACAAAATCCATCAGCCGCTTTGCTCGGAACACGGTCACATTGCTGGAGACCGTCCGTGAGCTGAAGCTCCTGAATGTCGATGTCTATTTTGAGGAACAGAACATCCACAGCATATCGCCGGACGGAGAACTGCTGCTGACGATTCTGGCAAGCTATGCACAGGAGGAAAGCCTGTCGGCAAGCGAAAACCGGAAATGGCAGATCCGGAAGGACTTTGAAAAAGGCAAGATCGGCAGTATTACCATATTCGGGTACCGGCGCAATGCAGACGGAGTTCTGGAGATCGAGCCCGATGAGGCAGAGATCGTCAGGATGATATTCGCCGACTACCTGTCAGGCATGGGCGGGCGGATGATTTCCAATAAGATCAATGAAATGGGGGTTCGTACCCGTCAGGGCAATCTCTGGACATCGCCGCGTATCAAGGAAATCCTGCAAAACGAAAAATATGCCGGAAAGATGCTGCTGCAGAAGTATTACCGCAACAACCACATCGAGAAGCGCAAGGTCACCAATCACGGAGAATTGCAGCGCTACCTGATCGATGATGCACATGAAGCAATCATCGACATGGAGACCTTTGAGCGTGCGCAGCAGGAAATCCAACGGCGGCAGATGTATAACTACGGCAATGCCCGGAAGCGCTATCCTTTATCCGGGAGAATCATCTGTGCAGGCTGCGGGAAGCATTATCAGCACAAGAATTACCAACAGGGGGATGTATGGCTATGCAGCACTTATGCACGGCGGGGTAAGAAATACTGCCCGACCGCAAGGCAGTTATCTGAAAAAGCTCTCTATGCGGCTATGGAGGGCATCGGGCAGGTTTCCACCATTACGGTCAAGGGGAATCTGCTGATCTTCCAGTTGGAAAACGGTGAGAGCATCACCAGAGAATGGCGAAATCCGTCGCGCTCGGAGAGCTGGACAGAGGAAATGCGGCAGCAAGCACGAGAAAGGAGTCAGCATGGAAAGAAAGGTCACAATCATTCCGGCGTCGATCAATCCGCAGACACGGATGCCGGAGACAGCGAAGGTCAAGCGTAAGGTTGCAGGATATGCGCGTGTCTCTACGGAATTTGAGGAACAGCAGACATCCTACGAGGCGCAGATCGAGTATTACACCAACTATATCAAAAGTCGTGACGACTGGGAGTTCGTCAAGGTCTATACGGATGAGGGCATCAGCGCGACCAGCACTGCTCACCGCGACGGCTTCAATGCCATGATCGAAAATGCCCTGAACGGCAAAATTGACCTCATCATCACAAAGAGCGTCAGCCGATTCGCACGAAATACGGTTGACAGCCTGACGACCATTCGCAAGCTGAAGGAGCACGGCATTGAGTGCTATTTTGAGAAGGAAAATATCTGGACATTTGACGGCAAGGGTGAGCTGCTGCTGACCATTATGTCCTCGTTGGCACAGGAAGAAAGCCGGTCGATTTCGGAGAATGTGACATGGGGACAGCGGAAGCGTTTTGCAGACGGCAAGGTCAACCTGCCGTACAGCCGCTTCCTCGGCTATCGGAAGGGTGAGGACGGCTTGCCGGAGATCGTTCCGGAGGAAGCAGAGATCGTCCGGCTGATCTATCGCACCTTTATGGAAGGAAAAACGCCATACAAGATCGCAAAGATGCTGACGGAACGCGGCATCCCGACAGCGGGAGGCAAATCTCACTGGCACCAGACCACGATCGAGAGCATTCTCACCAATGAAAAATACAAAGGCGCTGCTCTCCTGCAAAAATGCTATACTGTGGACTTCCTGACAAAGAAGCGGGTAATCAACGAAGGTCAGGTGCCGCAATACTACATCGAGCACTCCCACGAGCCGATCATTCCGCCGGATGAGTTTGAGGAAGTGCAGGCAGAGTTGACCAGAAGAAGAAAGCTGGGACGGCGATACAGCGGCAACACCATTTTTTCTGCAAAGCTGATCTGCGGGGACTGCGGCTCTTATTTCGGCGCAAAGGTCTGGCACAGCACATCCAAGTACCGCCGGATCATCTGGCAGTGCAACCACAAATTCAAAGGAAAGAGCTTCTGCACCACGCCGCATCTCTACGAGGAAGAAATCAAGCAGCGGTTTGTCAAGGCATTCGGAGCGTTCTTTGAAAAGCGTGATGAGGTGCTTGCAGTCTGCAAAAGGATGGTGCAGGAGCTTTCCGATACATCTTCCACTGAAGAAAAGATTGAAGCCGCAGCCACCGAGATGAACGGCATCGCCGATCAGATCCGTGAGCATATTCACAAAACTGCCATGACAGAGGAGAACGGCGATGCACAGTACAAAGCCCTGACTGAGCAATTCAAGAAAGCCGAGGATAAACGGAAACGACTCCAGAAGCTGCTCGATGACCAGATCAGCCGCGTGGACACGATGAACAGTTTTCTGAGAAAGATCGAAAGCACTGAGGAAATCACCACATTTGATGACGACCTGTGGCGCGTGTCGGTGGAGTCCGTCACAGTCTACGGGGACGGAAATATGCTGTTCCGCTTTATGGACGGGAGAGAAATTACTGCATAAGATTCATATACCATGCTGCCCACTGCCGGGAAATCTGGCAGTGGGCTTTGTCGTTTCCGTCAATCTTTTCTCCAACCCATTGACTTTCTGATGGTATTGTCAGATAATGTGGTGCGGAGGCGATTGACATGAAACGGGAAATGGCATACCGCATACAAAAATACATCCTGAAGCAGAAATTGCATGACGGTGAGATCACAGCGGAGGAAGCGGCACTGCGGCAGGTGCAGCTATTGAGTGAGCTTGATCCGCCGTACCGCAGCATTGAGGAGGTGGGCGATTTTGAAAATCGAGAAGATACCAGCGACAAAGAAAGCGCAGATAGCTGAAAAGACGAAAATCCGTGTGGCAGCTTATGCTCGTGTATCGACCTTGCAGGACGAGCAACTACACAGCCTTTCGGCACAGAAGGACTACTACCAGAAATACATCCGGAAGAATCCGAACTGGGAGTTTGTCGGCATCTATGCGGACAGCGGCATTTCAGGTGGCTCCGTTCAGACAAGGGCGGAGTTCCAGCGGATGATCGCCGACTGCATCGCGGGGAAAATCGACCTGATTGTAACAAAAAGCGTATCCCGCTTTGCACGGAATACGCTGGATACATTAAATACATTGCAGCAGCTACGACAACTGAACATCGGTGTGTTCTTTGAATGCGAGAACATCAATTCCCTCGACCAGAATGGTGATCTGCTGATTGCTGTTCTGGCTGGCTATGCGCAGGAGGAAAGCCGGTCGATTTCAGAAAACACGAAATGGGCGATCCGGAAGGGCTACTCCAGAGGTGTATACCATTTTCCGTTCGCACGGCTGCTGGGCTATGATGCCGGAATGACCATCAACGAGCAGCAGGCATTGATTGTCCGGTATATCTTTCGTTCTTACCTGCAGGGGAAATCCTGCTATGCCATTTCCAAAGCGCTGAATGAAGGCGGTATCCCGACGACCTTCGGCGGGAAGAACTGGCGAACTGATACGGTCATATCCATACTGCATATCGAAAAATACCGGGGCGATGTACTGCTCCAGAAAAACTTCATCCCGGACTATACCACGCATCGGATTGTGAAAAACACCGGAGAGGTGGCGAAGTATTATGTCCACGAGGCACATGATGCAATCATCGCACCGTTTGTTTTTGACAAGGTGCAGGAGATGCTGGAACATCCGAAACCCAGCAAGGTTCATCCGATGAGTGGTATTCTGCAATGCGCTTGCTGCGGCGGATACTACCGTCCGCTGGTCTGGCATTCGACCACTACGCACGACCGGGTATGGAAATGCTGCCGGAAGAACATCCATATCTACGAGGACGACCTGTATGACGCCATCCGCAGAATCTGGAGCAAGCTGACCGGTATCCGGGCGACGCTGCTTGACTTTGATGATCTCACACTGATCCTCGGATCCGTCACGGTTCATCCGGGCGGGACACTGGTATTCCGGTTCGTGGACGGGAGCCGGAAATCGGTGAAAATCAGCCGGTGAAACGATTTGAAACGATTACTCGCATTTTGAAACGAAATGAAACGATTTGAAACGATTACACCGACGGGATTTTATGAAACCACCCTGTTTTGCCCTATTTTGAAACGATTACAACACGCCCTTGAAACGAATAAATCCCCGAAAGTGCGTACTTTCGGGGATTATCTGCGTTTATTTGAAACCAGAAATTGTATCAAAATAAACGGTGAGTTATGGTGGAGGCGAGGGGAATTGAACCCCTGTCCGAAAGCTCATTCATGCAACTTTCTACGAGCGTATTTTACCTATTAAGATTCCCGAGGCTTACCGCCGATAAACGGGCTGAAAGCCAAGGTAGTCCGTATACAACTAACGGACACGGACACTTCCGTTAGTCGTTCACCACTAATCGATGCCCGAGCGAAGGCCGTGGTACTCCTTCGGCGGACAGAAGCTGACTTAAGCAGCTACCAGTTCGCTATTTCTAGAAACTGTGATGTTATTTCTTGCGTTTATATTTAAACGTGGCGAGGATTAAGGAGATCACGCCGTACTCCGCTCGCTTATCACACTTCAGAACCCCCGTCGAAACCTTTACGCCCCCCATAAATAAAGGGGAAAAGGTTGGGAGCTTGAAATGCTCTGTTATTATTATACTATGATTCTGCGGATTTGTCAACTGCTAAAAATGTCCTGATATGTAATTTGCTGTCGGTCAGAGCGAAATAAAGGGACGCACACTGCACGTCCCTTATGCTTATAATTCAGTTAATTTCCCGTCCGAGAAGAAGTAGATATTTTCTTTTTTGAAGCCGTACTTTGAATCGGGGATGCTTATATGAGGCTCAAATGTAAAGAGGCCCACAGAGGAAAGAGCCGCCTGATTTCCCTTTTCGATGTAGATTCGGTCATCCTTGTGCTTGACGATAGAATGTCCGAGATTTCCCATGAAATCGAGATTTACAAAGCCTTGCTCACTTATGAAGCTGTTTATATGCAGATACAGTTCTTCAAAGGTGGTTGCGGGGGGAGGCGAAGCTTATAAGCTAGCTGTGAAGTTTTTCTTCCATAAGCAGGCCGTTCCGCCATTCTGAATTTTTTATCATGCCGATATCATCGACGACTTTGCCGTTTTCGATAATAACTGTACGGGCATAGTCGCCCCAGATATTTCCGCACTGAGGACTAAGGTCGATGGTGATGATATCATCGGGCTGAATTATCCTGTCGGAGGTAGTGTATTCCCGTCCGGAAACGGAGACAGTTGTCTCATTGCCCGAAAAAACGAATGCGCCGATATCCCAGTACCAGAAGGAATCCGCTCCCTCTGCCAGCATTTTATCCTCACAGAGTCGTCTGACTTCCACGAGGGACATTCCTGCTTTTATCTCGTTCCTGATGTAAGCTATGGTATCTTTGGCTATTTTCTGAACTTCTCTGTATTCCATGCAGGACCTCCGCTGTCAGAGCCACGACATATCGTCGTCTTCGGGGCGGGGACGTTTCCAGTAGACCTCATTTTTCTGCGCTTCCAGAACAAGTTCCTTATTCGCTCTGAGAGCGTCCCTGTCCATCATTCTCAGCACTACAGCAGCGCCGAGCTGAGCATCCGAACCGTCCATAACGTCGTTCAGACTGAACTCTCTCAGGAGTACCTCAGCCAGCTTCGGGTCGCTGAGATGATTTTTGAAGTAGTGCTTAGCCAGATTATCACCGTAGGTATTGATGTATACAAGATACTCATAAAGCTTGTCAGTATCCCAGACTCCGTCCACATAGGGAGGATTTTCGAGCAGTTCCTTCGTTTTGCTGTCGAACCGGCCGTCTGCTTCTATGACAGCCACAGCGCAGGGCATACGTCCTTCTATGACGAAGAACTCAGCCTTGTACATTCCCAGCGAAATGAAGAACTCCTTGTAGGATTCGAGAGTGAACTCATGCTTGAACTGCACTCCTGCCGCTTCGCAGGCCTTTACAAGCAGTTTGCTGGTTTTATCGGATTTATTGATATATGTGGGGATGATGACCTTTCCGCCTGATTTGCACACTCTGAGCATTTCCCAGACAGCAGCGGCAGGGTCATCGAGAAGATGTATGACATTTCCTGCAACGACTTTGTCGAAGCGTTTATCACGGCAGTTCAGAGCACACATATTGGCTTTTCTGAATACCGTATTGCCGTAAACACGGCATTTTTCCTCGGCTCTTTTCATCATTTTTGATGAAAGGTCGGTAGCCACAAGCTTATGGCATTTTTTAGCGATGGCCTCGCTTATCGCACCTGTACCGCAGGCGCATTCAAGTACAACGTCGTTTTCGTCGATATATTCGGCAATACGATTACCCAGCTCCTTGTAGACCTTGCCGTTGAGCAGATTCTCAAAGCTGTCGTAAACGCCTGCAACTTTGTCCCAGATCATATGTTACTCCTTTACTTCAGAACGATCTCCTGTTTTTCTGCATTTACCTGTGCTTCTGCGCCGTATGGAAGTATCGCTCTCGGAGTGCCGTGGCCGAAGTTCACATTATAAAGGATAGGCATATCCTTGTTGTCAACGACCTCACGCCAGATGTCCTTGTATTCCTCATAGAATTTCTCATTCTGAGGCTTGCCGACAATAATGCCGTTCAGTTTAGCGAATACTCCTTCGGCTTTCAGTGCTTCAAGGAACTGTTTCAGACGTTCGGGTGAAGGCTGTTCCTCGCTGGTCTCGGCAAAGAGTATCTTGCCCTCCCATTCCTCAGCGGATGGGAATATATTGTACTTTCTGATGATCTCGTTCTGATGTTTCAGGTCTTCGAGGATCGCAGGACCGAATGGGAATCCCGATAAGATTTTCTTGGCTTCGGCATTGTCTGCAATGTCTGCTATGAGCATTTCGCCCATGCTTTCTATGCATCCGCCGAGAAGCTGACCCTTGAACTGTGAGGGACCCTGTAAGAGTTCATAGCCGTGCTTTTCCTTATGTGATACACGGTCTGTGCCGATGGCAGCAGGGGAGAAGTCGGTGCGCTCCTCGTACCAGAATTCCGAGGGAACTATCCTTCTGCCGCTGTACGGAGTGAAAAGGCTCTTGAAATGGCCTTCGGAGTAGGGGAGCATACGATCGGCCTGTTCGCAGACATCGCAGATAAAACTCTGACCGTAGAATGTCTGGAGTCCGAGACGCTGGAACATGAAGTGATTGTTTGTGGTATCGGAAAATCCCAGGAACATTTTGGGGTGTTCACGGACAGCGTTCACAAATTCCTCATCCTCCATGAGATAGGGGAGAGTCCTGAATGTCTCGAAGCCGCCGATATCGGTGATGATACCTTTTATCGAATCGTCGAGAAAGGCTTCTTTCAGGTCAGCGGCACGGGCTTCGGGATGAGCCAGAATGTAGTCGGTCCCTCTGAAAGCGTGTTTGGTGAAGCATATGTCAAGTCCGAGTGCATTTATTCTCTGCACACCGATGTCTACCTGCTGTACACAGCCGATATTTCCGAGAATACCGTTGGACAGGCAAATTACGGCAACTTTGTCGCCTTTTCTGAGTGGTCGTGGTTTAATCATTTTGCACCTCCGTTTACAGCCATTGGATAAAGGCAGTTTTATCTCTTTTATTATACCCTGCACGCTCATAGAAGTCGAGGGTTGACTGTTCCTTTGAGCCTGTCAGGAGCATCATCTTGTAGCAGTTTTCGTTTACAGCGATATCACGGGCATAGTTGAGGCAAGCAGTAGCGAGGCCTTTTTTGCGCCATTTCTCATCGGTTATGACATTCTCGATAAAGGCGTAGGGACGCTGTCCCCTTGTAAGGTTGGGGATAATTACACAGACGCATGATGACACGATAGCACCGTTTTCCTCTGCTACTATTATATGGTGGTCGGGATTGTTCATTATCCTTTCCCACAGCGCAGTCAGTTTTTCGTCGATTTCGGGAAACGGGTTATCGTGGAGCTGAATATAAAGCTTCAGCAGTCCGTTAAGGTCATTCGTTGCTGCTTCTCTTATCATAGTGATATCCTCACTGATTTCTTGATTTGATATTGCGGTCTATCTCACGTTTAGCGTCACGCTTTGCGGCATCTGCACGCTTGTCGTAGAGTTTCTTACCTTTGCAGAGACCCACCTGCATTTTCACTCTTGAGTCTTTGAAGTAGATACTCAGGGGGATGAGGGAAAGTCCGTCCTGCTTGACGGTGCCGAAAAGCTTGTTTATCTCACGCTTGTGCATGAGCAGCTTTCTCTTTCTCAAGGGGTCACGGTTGAAGATATTGCCCTTTTCGTAAGGGGAGATATGCATACCTCTGACAAAAAGTTCGCCGCCGTCTATGGAGCACCATGAGTCTTTCAGGTTGACACCGCCCTGACGGATAGACTTTACCTCCGTGCCGACCAGTTCGATACCTGCCTCATAGGATTCGAGAACGAAGTATTCATGGCGGGCTTTGCGGTTTTCAGCGATAGTTTTAGTACCTTTTGAGCGCATACGTATTTCCTCCGTAAATGATTTCTGATTTTATTATACTTCATAACAGAGAAAAAGTCAACCGAGAAGAGTGAAGATATAGTGATTATTGATAATAAAAAAGCAGCATTCCCGACTTTTATCGGAAATGCTGCTCTTACAGCTGTTGATCAGATATTCATAACAGAAGTTATCATGTTACCGCCGTTCATCTTAACGCTTCTCATAGCTGTATCAAGCTTAACAAGAAGTGAGTTTACGTTGAGGCAGTCGCCCGGGAGATAGTGGTAAAGAGCGCCTGAGCAGGTAAGCTGAACTGTAAGGTTCATGATGTTGTAAGGACTGCTCATAACTGCCTGTATCTTCTGAGCATGAGCCATAGCCTGATTCTCGGATATGTCTCTGTTGAAGAGGAAGCAGAATTCGTTACCTGTGATATTGTATATCTCAGCGAAGTTGCTGAACTGTTCCTTGAGCTGTTCAGCGACAGCAGCCAGATACTCATCACCGAAATCGTAACCGTAGGTATCGTTGATAGAACGGAAGTTATCAAGGTCGAATACAGCGATATTGAAACGGTCTGTTTCCAGTCGTTCGGAGATATCGCCGTCGAGAGCATAACGGTTCTTCATACCTGTAAGGATATTGGTGATAGCAAGGTCGCTGGCCTTCTGACGAGTGTTCTTGAGCTTTGCATCGACCTCAGCGAGGTTCTTTTCACGGTCTGCGATAGTCTGTCTTGACTTCTTGGCAAGCTTGGCAGCGATGAAAATAGCGATCTCAGCGAGAACAAGCATTGCAGCCATTACTGCATTAACGATATAGAACATTCTTGTACCACGAGCTCTCATCTTGTTTGCGTGAGCGCCGATGATAGTTGAAGCAGACTTCAGCATTTCTGAAGCTGTAACGTAGTATGGGTAAAGCTCACGGTTGTACTCAAGGCTCATGGATGACTGAGTGCTGGTAGGATCCTTATCCCATTTTCTGCTGAGCGGCTGGAGCTTTGCAAAGTAGATGTCGATGAGGTCTGTTGCTCTGTTGTATCGTGCAACTGCTTCCTCAGGAAGTTCGTTGAAGTGGGTGATCATACCCTCAGTACCCTTGATGGTGCTGTAGTTGTAGTTGGTGATATCTTCAATGATAGATTCGTTATCATCAGAACCTGATACCATCTGGAGAGTTTTGAGGTTGATCTCATTGAGCTGACTGAGGATCGTGGATGTACCGCCCTGCATACGTGAGGTACTGGCGGTGATGAGTGTGTTTGTGTTATAGTAGTAGTTAATGAGGATAAAGTTGATTATCATGATTACCGCAAGAAGGATAGCGGCAATGATATAAGGTACTGAATTACCCTTATTGTTGTTATCTAAATCTCTTGCCATTACTGATTACCTCCATTACTTGCTGAATCTCCGCCTGTGGTCACACCATCGGGAGGACCGCCTGCGCCTTCGGGAGCGCCGCCTGTAGTCACACCGGCAGGAGGACCGCCTGCTTCACCGTCGGAAGCACCGCCTGTGGTCACGCCATCGGGAGGACCGCCTGCACCTTCGGGAGCACCGCCTGTGGTCACGCCATCAGGAGGGCCGCCTGCGCCGTCGGGACAGGTTGTTTCAGGGATATCAATATCCTTATCAGGATAAAGAAGTATCTGGATGTAAGGATCATCGATATTGTCGAAGTTTACAAGAGTTGCACCTGTATCAAGTGTTGAAGGGATGCTGGTTCCTTCGATGAGGTCCTTGGCATATGCAACGCTGAAGTAGCCGATGTTATAAGGATTCAGGATAACTGTTGCATCGAGAACCTTTGACTTGATGAATGAGATGTGCTTTTCGCTTGAGTTATAGCCGACAACCACGACTTCATCCTCAAGACCGAGTTCTTCTACAGCAGAGCAGATACCGAGGGTGGTATTGGTGCTTGTGCCGTACATTACCTTGATGCCGTTGCTTTCGTCCTGGAGCATCTTCAGTGCAGTGTTGAATGCATCCATGTAAGTAACGCATCTGTCGGACTCGATGTAGTAGGATCTGTTGATCTCAGCGAGTCTCTGCTGATCGTTAAAGACTTCTTCCTCTGTAGGAGCGTTGGCAGCAGCTTCAGCAGCAGCGGCAGCCTTCTTTACGTTTGCTTCTTCAAGCTTCTTTGCAGCCTCGGCAGCAGCGGCTCTTGCAGCCTTATCAGGGTCTTCGCCCTTTGCCTTTGCTTCGGCAGCAGCCTTCTGAGCAGCCTCTGAAGGATCGATGAGTTCTTCTTCCTCTTCCTGTCCCTGCTGAGCGGCGGACTGCTGCTGAGCGGATGCAGGATTCTTGATGTCGTTGAGTGCGAGCATACTGAAAGCGGTCTTGAAAGAACCTATACGAACTTCGGCTGTACTTGCTGTGTGGCCGATGATACCGACCTTGCCGACACCTGCGATCTTGCCTACCTGAGCCTTGAGCTGTTTTGCAGCTTCGTTGGCAGCGATCTCTCCGCAAACCTTATCGGATGCGTTGATAGCACATGAGATGCCGCTGAAATCGGTCATTGAGTCGATAGTCAGGATCTTGATGCCTCTTTCGACAGCTTCACCGAAGATGTCGTTGAGGTCATCACGGTCGTTCGGAGCGATGATGATAGCATCGTATTCCTTTTCGATTGCTTCGGAGACATATTTTCTCTGTGTCTCAACGTCGCTGTCGTCCTTGGCGCATTTGTAGTCTACCTTGTAGTTAAGCTCCTTGGCAGCTGCGGATGTGCCTTTTCCGACATCTTCCCAGAAAGCTTCCTCAGAAGGATCGGCCTTGCCTATGACCATAACCTTTCCGGGCTTGGCGGCAGCGTTACCGCCATGCTGTTGCTGTTGGGACTTTCCACAGGAAGTAACTGAGGAAAGAAGAGAGAGAGTAAGCACGGCTGCGCCTAATCTGCCCAACATACTTTTGATTTTCAATTTTTTCATGTTATTATTTTACCTCCTTGGATATTATTATAATGTCCATGATTTATTTTAACACAAAATCATCAAAAATTCAACAAGAATCTATGAATAAAAATCCCACGTAATCACCAATAATTTTAAAGATTTTATGTGCATAATTGATAGATGATATACTATTTTTTATTTGAAAGAAAAATTCTACAATTTGTATAACGGGCTGTTACGGCTTTCTGCGGCAGTATCACAGCCATTCTATATTTATTTTATGGGGGCTGTATATAAAAGTTTATAGACTCGTCACAGGTTTTTGATACTTTTTTCTTGACATCGGTTTTAAAAAGTGATATACTTAAAGTTGACAAATACACGCTGTTTCAATGTTAAAATATATTAATTTATCAACTACAGCAGTAATTAAAGTCAGGAGGGGTAAAAATGCAATGCGAAAAGTGCGGTGCCGAAACAGGCGTGGAAATGATATCATGCCCTGAGTGCGGCGCTCCCGTCCCGCAAAATGTGGAGGGATTTGACAATACTATGGAGTTCCAGAGTGAACTCAGGGCTATCATCGTGGAAAACGGACCATGGGCAGTGGTGGATATCGATAAGTTCATCGGTCTTCTCAGCGATCATGTGCCCGATCATTCCAAGGAGAGGCGTCTTCTTATTAATATGTATCGTTCGGGCGTGCTTAAGGTGTTGCTCGAAGAGAGCAGGAATGACAACAGAGAACTGGCTGTTATGAAAGCAAGAAGCTTCCTTGTAGGCGAAATGTTCCTTGCCGAAAATGCTGCTGAGTTCGTTCTTGCCTGCTTTACATATATGCTGGGCTGGCCTTATGAATCACCTATGAAACAGCTCCCCGAAGATGAGGATGCAGGTGATACGGAAGAAAAGAAGAATACACACCTTGATATAAATGATAAGGTGTTCACTCCGAGAAATGCCCGTAAGTTCATACTTTCAGGTAATATCACTATCCCTGAAGGATATACCAAGCTGGAAGCTTTCACCTTTGATAAGTACGGTTCTCTCAGGACTATCAAGCTCCCGTCAACTCTCGTCGCTATCGGCGAATACTGCTTCTCTTCATGCAAGAGACTCAGAGGACTTGAACTCCCCGAAAACCTCAAGCTTATCAAGCAGGGCGCTTTCAGTCAGTGCCAGAATCTGGCTGTGGTAAAGATCCCTAACGGTGTTCTGGAGATCGAAGACAGCACCTTCTCGTTCTGCACAAGTCTGGAGGTCATAGAGATTCCCGACAGCGTCAGCAGCATAGGTGCAGAAGCATTCTCGGGCTGCGATAAGCTGAGAAAGCTTTTCCTCCCCGAAAGCGTGAAATTTATCGACAAAAACGCTTTCTCCTATTGCCCGAATCTTACAATATACTGTATAGAAAACTCATACGTACATAAGTATTGTCTCGCTACAGGCATGAACTGCGTTCTGGTCAGCTCTGCCTTAGAGGTATGAGTACGAGTGTGGAAGAAAGGATGATAACAGATGGTTGAGCTCGAAATAGGACAGGAAGTTGAGATGGAATTCGGCGGTAAGGCACAGGTGCTCAGCGTTATCGGCAGCGGTGGTCAGGGTACTGTTTACCTTGTTCGCTTCAACGGTATGAAATGGGCGCTGAAATGGTACGACATCGATAAGATGAAGAAACCAAAGGCTTTCCGCAAGAACCTTGAAACAAATATCAACGACGGTCCTCCAAGCAATAAATTTCTCTGGCCAAAGTACCTTACCAAAGAGGCTGAGGACGGTACTTTCGGCTATATAATGGAACTGAAGCCCGATGGCTTTGATTCCTTCGTGGATATTCTCAATACCTATAAGCTGGAGATAGACCCTCTCACAGGCCACGCTGTCAAGAGAGACGTTAAATTCACCAGCCTTACCGCTATGATAACTGCGGTAATAAATATAGTAAACGCTTTCCGTCAGCTCCACCGTGCAGGTAAGAGCTATCAGGACCTTAACGACGGCGGCTTCTTTATCAACGTCAATACGGGCGCAGTTCTCGTCTGCGACTGTGATAATATCGCTCCTGACGGAAGCAACTTCGGAATCGGCGGTAAACCGGGCTATATGGCTCCTGAGGTCGTAAGAGGAATCGCACAGCCTAATGTACAGACAGATAAGTATTCCCTCGCTGTCGTACTCTTCAAGCTGCTCTTCAGAGGCGACCCTATGGAAGGAGAAAAGGTAGTACGTGATGTCTGCCTGACAGAAGCTTCCGAACTCAAGCATTACGGTCAGAACGCAATATTCGTTTATGACCCCAATGACGCTTCAAACAGACCTGTAAGAGGCATCCATGACAATGTTATAAAGTTCTGGAGAATATACCCCGATTACATCAAGGATGCGTTCATACGCTCCTTTACAACGGGTATCGATGAACCTTCAAAGCGTATCATCGAGAACGAATGGCAGAAACTCTTCATCCGTCTCCGCTCTGAGATCATAATGTGCGGCTGCGGAAGAACAAACTTTACCTCAATGTTCGTTCAGCCCAACGAGAAAACTTTCAAATGCCCTAAATGCGGTATGGAGTTCGCTACACTGGGATTCAGCAACAGAGACTCACGTATGCCGCTTTACCTCGGCTGCAAGTTCTATGAGTGCGAGATAACTCCCGAATCCGACGATTTCACTACCGTTGCAGGCGAGCTTGTGGAGAATAAGCTCAAACCGGGTGTTCTCGGTATCAAGAACTGCTCTGAGAGAATGTGGAAGGCTAAGATGCCTGATGGCACATTCTACGATATATCACCGGGAAAGGGATTCCCTATATGGCAGGGACTCGAGATAGATTTCGGCGGTATAACAGCAAAAATATAACCATAATACAGCATTTTGTTATTCAGCAATATACTGAAAGGAAGTATTATTATGAGCAATGAAAAAATTACAGACGCTGCCATGAACGGTGCGTTAGACGGCTTTGAAACTGCTTCGGCAGCGGCAGAGATCGACAATTCGCTTGATTTTGACGACGATCCGCTCAGCGCAACGGGCGTTTCAAGAAAAAGCCTTGTTATCTTCTTCCTCATCGATACATCAGGTAGTATGAAAGGCAAGAAGATGGGTGAGCTCAATACAGTTATGGAAGAGCTTATCCCTGAGATCAGAAGAGTTGGTGAGGCTGATACCGAAGTTAAGGTAGCTGTTCTCACATTCTCAACAGACGTAAGATGGATGTATTCCACACCTATCCCGATCGAAGACTTTGAGTGGGCACGACTCAGAGCTAACGGCGTTACAAGCATGGGTGCTGCTTTCAAGGAACTTTCCCTCAGAATGTCCAGAAACAGCTTCCTCAATTCGCCTTCGCTCTCATTCGCTCCCGTTATCTTCCTCATGACAGACGGTTATCCTTCAGATGACTACAGAGAAGGTCTCAAGGAACTTCAGTCAAACAGCTGGTACAAGTTCGGCCTCAAGGCCGCTCTCGGCATAGGCAACGAGGCTAATGACGATGTGCTCGCTGAGTTCACAGGATCAAAGGATACAGTTGTTCACGCTTACTCAGGCGGACAGCTGGCTCAGATGATCAAGATCATCGCTGTAACTTCTTCACAGATCGGCAGTAAGAGTATGACTCTCTCAGACGATACAGGCCGTGAGATCGGCGAAGAGGACGTTTTTGCAGCTAAGCAGAAGCTCCTCGGTCAGCAGATCCAGGAACTGGTCGGAAGCCAGGTGGAGGAGAGCGACGTTCCCTTCGATACAGGCTGGTAATGCGGCCTGAATATACAGCACCGGGCTGTATATGACTACTATAAATATGGAAGGAGGACGGATCAGTATGTTCAACGGTTTCAGCCACTCTGTCATGGGCGCAAGCCATGAAAAGACAGGACTGGTATGCCAGGACAGCTCAGCATACAAAGTTACCGACAACTATGCGATCGCCGTAGTTGCAGACGGTCACGGCAGCAAAAAACACTTCAGAAGCCATATCGGTTCAAAGTATGCTGTTGAGGCGACTATCGAAGCTATAGACAGATTTTATGAGGACCCCGAACAGTTCGAGGAAAATTTCCCCAAGAACCACAAAATGATCCTCAAAAATATAGAAAAGCAGATAATCGCAAACTGGAATTTTAAGGTGGAAAAACACCTTGCAGAAAACCCTGTTACAGCAGAGGAAAAGAGCAAGTTCACAGATGAGGAGTTTGAGAAGATCCCTCCCGAATCATATTACGGCTCTACCCTTATCGCCGCAGTAGCAGGTAAGAAATTCACTTTCGGCGTTCAGATCGGCGACGGTTCTCTTGTCGCACTCTTTGACGACGGCAAGGCAGTTATGCCAATGGAGTATAATGAATCTGCTCCCGCAAATGTGACAGCATCTATCTGTAATTCAAATGCTGCTACCATGTTCAGCAGCTTCTATACAGATAAGAAGCATATCATTGCAATGTACGCTTCCACAGACGGTCTCTATACCTCCTTCGGAAGCGAGTACGATTTCCTCGATTATCATACGATAATCACAGGTCAGCTCACAAATCTCGATGCTTTCAGGCAGGTGATAGTGAATAACCTGACAAAGAGATCACGCTTCGGTACTGAGGATGATATATCACTCTCGTGTGTTTTTGACAGCGAGTTCCTGAAAGAAAAAGAATCTCTTATCAAGGAAAAGATAGAAGAGAATAAAAAGCTTGCAGCAGAGCGTAAAGCTGAGCTTCTGAAAAAACAGGTCTGAGCTTCGCAGTCTGCGCAAAGCGGCGGGATAGGATTGGTAAACATGATCCGTACTGTTGGGGCGGTGCGGAGAAACTTGAATAGCGTAAAGGAAAAGTGGTGTAAGCTATGGATAAAAGCACATTATATAGTACTGCCCAGAATTTTGCAAAAAAAATCAAAGAGGCAAGACCGGGATATGTTTCTGATCCCGATGCGTGCCTTTGCCTTATCATAGCGGATTCTCAGGAGATTTTCTCGGGAGTTACAAGTGTTAAGGTCGATGAGGGAGTAGTTGAAGTAAATCCCGCAGAGGATATCGCTGCAAATGCAGTCATCGCAGCAGGCGGTGTCAAGGCAAAGCAGATGATCCTCATAACACTCGATGATAACGGCTTTATGCAGCCTAATGAAGGATGTCTTGCAAAGCTGATGCGTGCAAGCGTTGAAAACGGCGCTTGTGAGATAATGATGAATACTGAAGAAGTTTCTACAGCTGCAAGCCTCGTAACATCTGTATCGACCCCTGATTTCCTCAGCGGTTACGATGACGAGACACCTGCACCTGCACCTGCTGTGCCGAATGCAAATGTCGGCGCTCCCGCAGACTTCTCAGCAGGATTCGATGTTGATGAAAATAACCCATTCTACGGCGGACCTGAGGCAGCTAAGGAAATGCCTTTAGGTCAGGGCGGAGAGATCAATTCTCTCTACAATAAGCCTGCTGACGCTCAGGAAGTCGGCGCAAGCGGATTCCCGACAGCGTATATGCCTCCTCTTCAGGGCTATCCTCAGCAGGGAGTATATGCTGCTCACGGCGGCGGATTCCCACAGCAGCAGGGAATGTACCCGCAGCAGGGCTACCCTCAGCAGGGATATTATCCCCAGCAGGGTTACCCTCAGCAGGGCTACTATCCGCAGCAGGGCTACCCTCAGCAGGGAATGTATCCTCAGCAGGGCTATCCGCAGGATAACAACTTCCCACAGCCAAACCCATATATGTCAGGTGCACATAATTCTATGTATCAGCAGAATATGAACCCTCAGAATGCAGCTCCCTACGGCGGCGCTTACGGCGGACCGTCAGTACATGTAGGCGGCGGAGTGCCGGGCGGCAGTGCTTATCAGCATAGCCAGAGCGTTATGAATACTCCGGGAGAAAGCGGCGCAGCTTATAAGAAGCGCCTCAGCAACTTCCTGGGCGAAGATGATAGTTCAAGTGACGAAAGCGACAACATGACCAAGGAAGATATGCTCAAGCTGGCAAAGGACAAGAAGAAGGTCGCAAAGGCAAACTTAAACTTCAAGAAAAAGATGTAACGTTCTGATGCGGACATAATAATTAACATACGGAAATACAGCATCTCGTCATGCGCCGGGGCTTTTTAAAAGGTCCTGACGCTGATGCTGATGCAGTGAAAAACGCATATATCAGTAAAACTAAATGTATAATATTATCGAATTTGTCAAATAGTAATGCTGTTTCCTTCCTGAAATGCGTGATTATGGCGAAATTCTGCCTGCTGTCAGGAATAAGTATGCTTTTTACCTTGCAATTTTTATCCTTTTATGCTATAATGAAAATGATAGAAAATGTATGTATTCGGTTAAATGGTTGATCTGAGACCTGTATCAAAAAAATTAATGAGCACTGTTTAATATTTTACATGTCAAGGAAGTGTTGGTTATGACTTATTTGCTTAATATTGATGAGGCAATAGACAGAAAATTTCTTGTCTCTAAGACCCTCAAGGGCCAGGCAGAGGCAGGTAATATAATTCACGTTATGGATGCGGAGAATTCCTCAAATTCAGTTCTCGTGACCTACCGTGTTTCACATTATAATGAAAGATTTCACGATTATCAGGACTATACTGTAAAGTTTGAGAACGTAGCACAGTTCTGCAAATGGGCTCAGCCTGATAATTTCATCGCTCGTAACTACGAGAATCTCAATATAAAGGATATACAGCATTACATCAAGATCAAGAACAGAAGTTTCACTACTTTCTGTCTCCCTCTGATCATTGTTGCTGCTATCATCTTCTTCGCACTTCTCGTCGGTGTTTTAAAGCTCGGCGTTATAGGTGTTGTCCTCGCACTCGTTCTTACACTCGGCTCCGCTTTCGGCATCTTCGTTCTCTTCAGAAATCAGAAGAAGCAGGAAAAAATGCGGCTATACAGTAAGATAAGTTCGGGCTGGGGCGTAGTTATAGATTAGTTTATATGTGCCATACAAGTACGATGTGCTTGTATGGCATTTTTATTTTTTTGAAAGGATATTTATGTTTAGCAGATTTAAAGAGAAATTTATCGGAGACAGACGATTCTACCGCCGTGTTCTGCTGATGGTGGTGCCGATGATATTGCAGAATATGGTCACTAACTTCGTCAGCATGATCGACAATATAATGGTCGGACAGATCGGTACGGCGGAAATGAGCGGAGTCTCCATCGTCAATCAGTTCGTGTTCGTGTTCAACATAACCCTTTTCGGCGCAGTTTCGGGCGCAGGCATATTCGGTGCGCAGTTCTTCGGAAAAGGCGACAGTGAGGGGCAGAAGTACACTTTCCGCTTCAGACTGCTTATCTGCGCTGTTGTCACGGCCATAGCACTGGCGGTGTTCGGTCTTTTTGACAAACAGCTGATACGGCTTTTCCTCAGCAAGGACGACGATCCGCAGCTGATAGAAATGACCCTTCAGAGCGGTCTGGAGTACATGAAGATCATGTTCATAGGCTTTCTGCCGTTCGGTATCGGTCAGGCTTATTCAAGCGTGCTCAGCGAGTGCGGTTACACAAAGATACCGATGATAGCTTCAATGTCGGCGGTAGGCATAAATGTGGTGCTGGACTATTGCCTGATTTTCGGCAAATTCGGCTTCCCTGAAATGGGAGTATGCGGTGCCGCTGTTGCAACGGTCATAGCGAAATTCATCGAGACGCTGGTCAAGGTGGTCTGGACTCACACTCACAAGGAGAAGAACAAGTACATCATCGGCCTGTTCAAGGGGTTCAGTATACCGTCAAAGCTGGCAGGAGACATCATAAAGCGTGGCACACCGCTTCTGCTGAATGAGTTTCTGTGGGCGGCAGGAATGTCCGTGATAGCGCAGTTTTACTCAGTCCGTGGTATCGAGGCGGTGGCGGCGAGAAATATCTCGAGCACCATCACCAATCTTTTCGGAGCGATATACGTTCAGCTCGGAGTGTGCATATCTATAATAGTAGGCGCAAAGCTAGGCGCAGGAAAGCTTAAAGAAGCCCGTGAACTTGACAATAAGCTGATTTTCTTTTCGGTAGCAGCTTCAATGGTGGTGGCGGTCTGTGCACTTCCGCTGGCGGGATTCTTCCCCATGCTGTACAAAACCGAGGAGGGGATACGCTCGCTGGCAGGCTATATGATAGTGATACAGGCACTCTGTATGCCGCTGTGGTCGTACACCAATGCCTGCTACTTCACACTGAGAAGCGGCGGCAAAACGGGACTTACCTTCCTGTTCGATTTCGGCTTCACATGGCTGCTGGTGATCCCGCTGGGCGCTGTTCTCAGCTACTGCACGGATCTGGATATCCACATTCTTTTTGCGGTGCTGTCGCTGATCGAGATAGTAAAGGTGTTCATCGGCTATTTTATGGTAAGAAGCGACATCTGGATCAACAATATCATTAATGATATCATGGTCGAAAATCAAGCATAGTGCACAACTGGCAGAGCAAGAAAAATTGTGCAATTGGCGAGAATGACAAAAATAACTGAAAGTAAAACTATTACTTGATTTTACAGAGCGTTTGTTATATAATGTAAGCAGTGACTGTGACAAACAGCCAATGGGAAAAAATAAAATCTTATAACGGACAAACAGAAACTCCGCATCCATAATGGGTGCGGAGTTTTTTGAACTTCAAATATTGTTGGAAAAATAAAATCAAATCAAACGAATCGCAATTAGTGGTCAGAAATAATACGGTTCAGTCATTGATCTTGAAGAGCTTGCGGAATTCTGTCGGAGTGCATCCTTTGGCTTTTCTGAATGCTCGGTTAAATGTTGTAAGGCTGGAAAAACCGCACTGCATAGCCACTTCCGTGATGGGAAGGGACGAATCTGCCATGAGCCTCTCTGCCGCCTTGATCCTCTTGCTGTTGATGTACTGGATGTAGGACATATTGTTGTACTTCTTGAATATGCGTGAGAAGTGGTATTTGCTGTAGCCTGCGATGGATGCCAGCTTTTCAAGGGGGAGTTCGTACATATAGTTCTGGTTGATGTACTTGGTGACGAGCCCGAATTTACGGCTTTCGTCGGTATTTTCGCCTGCCGCAGCCGCATTTTCGTCGGCATTGCTCAGCTGGAATTCCCTTATCGCTGTGAGGATGGTGATGAGGTACATATATATCCTTACATCGGCCATCGGCGCTTTTGAGTAGTATTCCGTGTAGATATCGAGGATGTTCTTTCTCGCCAGTACGTACAGTTCCTTGTTCAGCGACGGAGTGATGTGAACGGCTGAACTGAAAACGGGGAGTATTGATTCAAGTGACGGAACTTCGCTTATTACCGAGTTATCGCACTGGAAAATGATCCTTCGTCCGTCCTGTGCAGGCATTGAATGAAGCTCTCCGGGAGGGATGACGATTATCTCCTTTTCGCTGAGATGATACTCCACACCGCCCGAAACTACGGTAAATCCGTTGTGCAGAGGGATTATGACCTCCACGGCATTGTGCCAGTGAGTAGGGTATTCCTCTATCTCGTCGTTATCATAGAGCATCACAAACCGCTGATTTTCGTACTCTACGGTCTCATATACTCCTGAAAGATTCTTTATCATTTATAGGACCTCCTGACCAATTCTTGTGATTGCTTGATTGTTAACTTTTAGACAACTTGCAGACCGTTTCCTGTGAAAACTTCCGAAGTTTTGTTTCTTTTAATGGTATTATACAACAAAACACTGATATTTGTAAAGAGAAATCGAAAAAATTGTGAAACATTAGCAATTCTTGATAGAATGACCGCAATAAATGAGTGGTATAATTTGCGGCTAAGTATTATAATAATATCATAGAAAGACAATAGACGACAGAAGTCTGCCTGTTTATGGGGGTAAGAGTATGGAAGTTAAATGCTACGAAATGAAATACAAGAATTACGGAAATTGTATCTGCCTCGAAAACGGAACTATAAAGCTGATCGCTACCATAGATGTAGGACCAAGAATAGTCTTCTTCGGTTTCTGCGACGGACAGAATGTTCTTTTTGAGGATACAGAGCGCAATTTCTACGAGATAAACAAAGGCTACGGCGTCTGGTACGCTTACGGCGGCCACCGCATCTGGTGTGCTCCCGAAACGGTGCCTGAGACTTATCTCCCCGATAATTCAAAAGTCAGCGTAGAATACGACGGAAATACACTCACACTTACACCTGCAAAGACTGCATTCGGCAAGCAGTTCAGCCTGATAATCACCATGAAGGAAGAAAATGCCGTTCATGTTGAGAACCGCATCACAAACTGCTCAGGCAAAGCTGCTGAATTCGCTCCCTGGTCCGTTACCGGACTGGCCGCAGGCGGGACCGAAATAATCCCTCTTTGCAGCGACAACAACGGTTTCCTTCCGAACAGGACAATGTCTTTATGGAGCTATTCGGATGTGAAGGATGAAAGATTCACTCTCTCCGATAAGTACGCTCTCCTTAAACATGACCCGTCCGCAAAGAAAGCTTTCAAGGTGGGATTCAATGTTACGGGCGGCCAGATAATCTACGTGAACGGCAGCCAGATATTCAGAAAGAGCTTCGAGGACTACAAGAACACCTCGTACCCCGATTTCTGCTGTAACTTTGAGACCTACACCAATAATCTCTTCCTTGAATGTGAGATCCTCGGCGAGATGAAGAAGTACCAGCCCGGCGAGACTGCTTCAATCACTGAAAAGTGGGAACTCCGCAGCAGCGACTGGAATGCCGATAAGGTCATAAACGAATACATATCCAATATAACGTCATGATAAAACCGCTGACAGGAACTGCATAAGGCGGCAGCTGAATGTCAGCGTCAGATAAAGTAATACCCTATGAAAGGAGAATGTGCTTGGAAAAATACAAGGACAAAAGTCTTTCGGCTCAGGAAAGAGCTGAAGATCTTACTAACAGACTTACCCTTGAGGAACAAGCCTCTCAGTTAAAATACGACGCTCCCGCCGTTGACAGACTTGATATCCCCGCATATAACTGGTGGAGCGAGGGCCTCCACGGAGTTGCAAGAGCAGGAACAGCTACTATGTTCCCACAGGCTATAGGCCTTGCAGCTATGTTCGATGAGGAGGCTATGAATAAAGTCGGCAGCATCATCGGCGACGAAGCGAGAGCAAAGTACAATGAATATTCCGCACACGGCGACCACGATATCTACAAGGGCTTATGCCTCTGGTCACCGAATGTAAATATATTCCGTGACCCCCGATGGGGAAGAGGTCAGGAGACCTACGGAGAAGACCCTTACCTGACAACACGTCTCGGTGTTGCCTTTGCAAAGGGACTTCAGGGCGAAGGCAAAGTGCTGAAAACAGCTGCCTGTGCAAAGCATCTGGCTGTTCACAGCGGCCCCGAAGCTATCAGACATGAATTCGATGCAGTTGCTTCACCAAAGGATATGGAGGAGACTTACCTCCCTGCTTTTGAAGCACTTGTCAAAGAAGCAAAAGTGGAAGGCGTTATGGGCGCTTACAACAGAGTTAACGGAGAACCGGCCTGTGCAAGCAAATTCCTGATGGGCAAGCTTGACGAATGGGGCTTCGACGGATACTTCGTTTCCGACTGCTGGGCTATACGTGATTTCCACACAAATCACATGGTAACAAAGACCGCTCCCGAGTCGGCAGCTATGGCTTTGAAGCTGGGCTGTGACCTGAACTGCGGCAATACATATCTCCATCTGCTCCATGCTTACAATGAAGGCCTTATTAATGATGAGGATATCAAAAAGGCCTGCATCCATCTTATGAGGACAAGGGTACGTCTCGGTATGTTCGATGACGAGACTGAGTTCGATAAGCTGGATTACAGCATCGTTGCAAATGAGGAGAACAAGGCTTACGCAAGAAAATGCTCTGAAAGATCAATGGTAATGCTGAAGAACAACGGCATTCTTCCTCTTGATCCTTCAAAGATAAAGACTATCGGTGTCATCGGTCCAAATGCCGACAGCCGCCCTGCACTTGAGGGTAACTACAACGGCAGAGCTGACCGCTACATCACTTTCCTTGAAGGCATCCAGGATGCTTTCGACGGCAGAGTTCTCTACTCCGAGGGCAGCCACCTCTACAAGGACAGATGTATGCAGCTCGGACTTGCTGATGACAGAATAGCAGAAGCTGAGATAGTTGCTGAACATTCAGATGTCGTAGTCCTCTGTGTAGGTCTCGACGCTACTATCGAAGGCGAAGAAGGCGATACAGGCAACGAATTCTCATCAGGCGACAAGAAAGACCTGAGACTCCCCGAAGCACAGCGCAAGATGGTGGAGGCAGTAATGAGCAAGGGCAAGCCTGTTATCATCGTTACAGCAGCAGGAAGCGCTATCAACGTTGAAGCTGACTGCGACGCTCTTATCCATGCTTGGTATCCCGGACAGTTCGGCGGTACTGCACTGGCTGATATCCTCTTCGGAAAGATATCACCCTCAGGCAAGCTCCCCGTTACTTTCTACGTTGATACAACAAAGCTTCCCGAATTCACTGATTACAGTATGAAGGGACGCACATACAGATACACACAGGATAATATCCTTTATCCTTTCGGTTTCGGTCTTACTTATTCAAAGACTGAGGTCTCAGATCTCAGGTTCGGGAACGGCAAGGCAACCGTAAAGGTAACGAATACAGGTGACTTCGATACTGAGGATGTAGTTCAGTTCTACATCAAGGGCGAGGGCGATAACTATGTACCATTCTACAGCTTATGCGGATTCAGGAGAGTTTTCCTGAAAAAGGGCGAAAGCACGGAAGTTGAAGTTACTATCAGCGACAGTGCATTTGAAGCTGTTGACGAAAACGGCAAGAGAAGCCGTTCCGCTAAGGGATTCACCCTTTATGCAGGCACATCCCAGCCTGACCCACTGAGTGAAAAACTCACAGGCACAGGTTGTTTATCTATCAATATCTAATTTAAGTTGGAGGTCATTCACAAATGGAATTTTTCAAGAACATAAGCAAGATCCCTTACGAGGGCAAGGACAGCACAAATCCTCTCGCATTCAAGTACTACAATCCTGATGAGGTAGTAGACGGCAAGAAGATGCGTGACATTATGAAGTTTGCTCTCTCATGGTGGCATACAATGGGCGGCGACGGAACAGATATGTTCGGCTGCGGTACAGCTGACAAGACATGGGGCGAAAATGATCCTGCTGCAAGAGCTAAGGCTAAGGTTGACGCAGCTTTCGAGATCATGCAGAAGCTCTCTATCGATTACTTCTGTTTCCACGACCGTGATCTTTCTCCTGAGTACGGCTCACTGAAGGATACAAACGCTCAGCTGGACATCGTTACAGATTACATCAAGGCTAAGCAGGCTGAGACCGGCCTCAAGTGCCTCTGGGGTACAGCTAAGTGCTTCGATCACCCAAGATTCATGCACGGTGCAGGTACTTCACCATCCGCTGACGTATTCGCTTTCTCAGCTGCACAGATCAAGAAGGCTCTCGAGTCTACTGTAAAGCTCGGCGGTACAGGCTACGTATTCTGGGGCGGACGTGAGGGTTATGAGACTCTCCTCAACACAAACATGGGTCTTGAGCTTGACAACATGGCTCGTCTCATGAAGATGGCTGTTGAGTACGGACGTTCTATCGGCTTCAAGGGCGATTTCTACATCGAGCCTAAGCCAAAGGAGCCAACAAAGCACCAGTACGATTTCGATACTGCTACTGTTCTGGGCTTCCTCAGAAAGTACGGCCTCGACAAGGATTTCAAGATGAACATCGAAGCTAACCACGCTACACTGGCTCAGCACACATTCCAGCACGAGCTCTGCGTAGCAAGAACAAACGGTGCTTTCGGTTCTATCGACGCAAACCAGGGCGATCCTCTCCTCGGATGGGATACAGACCAGTTCCCGACAAATATCTATGACACAACAATGTGTATGTACGAAGTTATCAAGGCTGGCGGCTTCACAAACGGCGGTCTCAACTTCGATGCAAAGGCAAGACGTGGAAGCTTCACACCTGAGGATATCTTCTACAGCTACATCGCAGGTATGGATGCATTCGCTCTCGGCTACAAGGCTGCAAGCAAGCTCATCGCTGACGGACGTATCGACAGCTTCATTTCCGACCGCTACGCTTCATGGAGCGAGGGAATCGGTCTCGACATCATCTCAGGCAAGGCTGATATGGCTGCTCTTGAGAAGTATGCTCTCGAAAAGGGCGAGGTTACAGACTCTATTTCCAGCGGCAGACAGGAACTCCTCGAGTCTATCGTAAACAACGTTATATTCAATCTTTGATCCAAGTGCCTTTTTCCGTGGCAACACGGAATAGCGATATAGGTATCCCCTGCATAAAATACAGGGGATGCCAAAACACACCAAATTTATATTTATGGAGGTCTTTAAAATGAAAAAGGTTTTATCAGCACTTTCTGCATTAGCTCTCATTGCTTCAATGACAGCTTGCGGAAGCTCAAGCTCAAATGACGATGCTTCAACACCATCTGCATCTGAGTCATCAGCATCAGAGTCATCAGCAGAAGAGTCTTCAGAGGCAGAATCCTCATCAGAAGACAAGGGCGGCAGTGAAGGCAAGACAACTCTCAATATCTGGTCATTCACAGAAGAAGTTCCAGGCATGGTTCAGAAGTATCTCGATACACACCCTGATTTCGCAGCTAAGTATGACATCGAGACAACTGTAATCCCGACAACAGATCAGAACTATCAGCCTGCACTCGACCAGGCTCTCGCAGCAGGCGGCAAGGAAGCTCCTGATCTCTACTGCGCAGAGGCTGCATTCGTACTTAAGTATACACAGGGTGATGCTTCACAGTATGCTTGCCCATACAAGGATCTCGGAATCGACGTTGAAGCAGGTATCAAGGACGCTGAGATCGCTCAGTACACAGTTGATATCGGTACAAACGGCGACGGCGATGTAGTAGGTCTCGGCTACCAGGCTACAGGCGGTGCTTTCATCTACAGACGTTCAATCGCTAAGGATGCTTTCGGTGACGATTCACCAGAGGCAGTATCAAAGGCTATCGGCGGCGGCACAAACAGCTGGGATACATTCTTTGAGGCTGCTGAGACACTGAAGGGCAAGGGCTATGGTATAGTTTCAGGCGACGGCGATATCTGGCACGCAGTTGAGAACAGCTCTGACAAGGGCTGGATCGTAGACGGCAAGCTCACAATCGATCCTAAGCGTGAAGCATTCCTCGACCTCTCCAAGAAGCTCAAGGACAATGACTACCACAACGATACTCAGGACTGGCAGGAAGGCTGGTTTGCTGATATGAAGGGTGAGGGAAGCAAGGGCATCCTCGGCTTCTTCGGACCTGCTTGGCTCATCAACTACACAATCGCTCCTAACTGCGGCGGCGAAGCTGTAGGCGAAGGCACATACGGCGACTGGGGCATCTGTGAGCCACCTATCGGCTTCTTCTGGGGCGGTACATGGGTACTCGCAAACAAGGAAAGCGAGCACAAGGATGCTCTCGGCGAGATCATCAACTGGATCACACTTGATACTTCTGAGGATGGCCTCCAGTATCAGTGGGCTAACGGAACTTATGCAGAGGGCGGCACAAAGGATGCTGTTGCTTCAGCTGCTGTTATGGCTAAGTCTGACGGAACACTCGACTTCCTCGCTGGCCAGAATATGTTCGACATCTTCCAGAAGGCTAACGCTTACGCAAACGGTAAGAACCTCACTCAGTACGATGAGGCTATCAACGGCTTATGGCGTGACCAGGTTCGTCAGTACACAGCCGGCGAAAAGGACAGAGACGCTGCTATCGAAGACTTCAAGTCAAACGTTTCTGACTCACTCGACGTTACAGTTGACTGATAATAGGGCCGCATAATACATTCTAACGCATAAATTAGCAGGTTCAGCCGGGAAGGGCGACTCCCGCTCATGCGGGGGCATCCGCCCCGGTTGAGCAGCTGCAAAAAGGAGGTTTTAGCTTTGCCTAAAAAGCAGCAGCTCAAGGGTATCAGCTATGCAAAGTACGGATACCTTTTCAGTATACCTTTTATTGTGGCTTTTCTGATTTTTTCGCTCTATCCCACTATCTATACGCTGATCCTCGGCTTTACCGACTGTAAGGGACTCGGAAATACAGACTGGCACATTCTTGAAAATCCGCTGGATAACTTTAAGAATGTAATACATAACAAATCGTTTGTCACATCACTTAAAAATACTATCACGATCTGGCTGATGAACTTCTTCCCCCAGATCACCATCGCTCTTCTGCTTACGGCATGGTTCACTTCCCGAAGCAATGAGATCAAGGGCAAGGGCTTTTTCAAAGTCGTATTCTATATGCCCAACATTATTACAGCTGCTACAGTAGCTGTACTTTTCAAAGCAATCTTCTCATATCCTATCGGACCTGTAAATGATATTCTTGTGTCTACAGGTTTAAGAGATTCCGCTTACAACTTTGTAGTAAGCAAATCCGCTGCGAGACTTATCGTAGCATTCATCCAGTTCTGGACATGGTACGGAAATACGATGATCGTTCTCATTTCCGGTGTTCTCGGTATCAGCCCTGATATCTATGAGGCTGCTGAGATCGACGGTGCGAACGGTGTTCAGACATTCTTCAAGATAACAATACCGAACCTTAAAACAGTTCTGCTTTATACACTTGTTACATCACTTGTCGGCGGTCTTAATATGTACGATATACCAAAGGTATTCCTCGACGGCGGCCCTGACAACGCTACACTTACCACCAGTGTTTACATCCAGAAACAGGCATTCAGCGGAAGCTACCTCTACAACAAGGCTTCAGCTGCAAGTATGATCATGTGGGTCATCATAGTCCTCTGTTCAGCTGTTCTGTTCTATGTAATGCGTGATAAGGACGAAGTCAAGATGAACAAGGAAATAAAAATGGCCAAAAAGAAAGCTAAGCTTCAAGCGGCGAGAGGAGGAAAAGAATGGCTGTAAGGAAGAAGAACGCCTCCAACAGAGCGTTTATAATTTCTGCTTACGTGTTCTGCGGTCTCCTCACTGTACTGAGTCTGCTTCCCTTCGTTATCATGATCGTCAATGCGACAAGAAGCACATATCAGATCCAGCAGCACGCTATTTCGCTTATCCCGTCACACTTCCTCAGATCAAACCTTGAGGTTCTCAGTGATAAGGGTTCATTCAATGCTTTCAGGGGCTTCAAGAACTCCCTGATCATTTCCGTAGGTGCTACAGCTTGTACCATCTACTTCTCAACAATGACAGCATTTGCACTCGTTGCATATGACTGGAAGCTGAGAAAGCCATTCTTCACAATGATCATGGCTGTGCTTATGATCCCTGCACAGGTAACAAGTATCGGTTTCTATCAGTTCATGTACAAGATCCACATGACTAATAATTTCCTTCCTCTTATTCTCCCTGCAATCGCAGCACCGACTTGTGTATTCTTCATGAGACAGTATATGATACCGTCTCTCCCCATGGAGATACTCCAGTCTGCAAGAATCGACGGCGCAGGAGAATTCAGGATATTCAACCAGATAGCACTCCCAATGATGAAGCCTGCTATGGCTACACAGGCTATCTTCTCATTCGTATCAAGCTGGAACCAGCTGTTCCTTCCTTCGATACTCCTTACTAAGAACGAGAAGTTTACAATGCCTATGATGGTAGCCCTTCTGAACGGCGATATCTACAAGACCGAATACGGTTCTGTATATCTCGGACTGTTCCTGACAGTTCTTCCTCTGCTCGTGGTATACTTCCTCTTATCGAAGTACATCATCGCAGGTGTTGCACTGGGCGGCGTAAAGGGATAATCAAGACTTATACTTTTTCCACCTTAAATAAAGTCGTTCCCTGGGTGAACAAACAAGTTCGCTCGGGGAACGGCTTTTTTTGCGTGAGTTTTATGGTAAAATATTTGTATGAATAATTATGCATTTTGTACAATAGATTGCTTAACGGAACGCAGTTTAAGTTGAGAATCAGATTATCATTTAGTGAACCAAAACTTCACAAAACAAATTTATAGCATAAGTTAACTAAAAAACTTTGCATTTGTTGCGCAAAATAAGTCAAAAGTTGTTGTTAAGTTTGAATTATCTTTACAAACGACTAAAAGTATTGTATATTTAAACTAAAATAATACAAAGAGAATAATAATAAAGAGAAGTGGAAGAATTTGATCCCGAGTGGGATCTGCATTATTTGTTTAGGATGAATATTAACAATCAGAATAAGGAGGATCACTTATGAGAAAGAGGTTTCTCAGAGCATCTGCCGGCATAGCTATGTCCGCAGCCATGCTCAGCTCAGCTATGCCCATTTCTGCCCCGGCAGTATATGCGGCAGACACAGTCAGGATCATGCCTCTGGGCGATTCGATCACCTACGGTATGGCCGACGAAGGCGGATACAGAAAGTATCTCAGCCATTTCATGAGGGAGAGAGGTTACGATAACCTGGACTTTGTAGGCCCCGAGGGAAGCAACAGTGCAACCTTTACCTACAACGGACAGCAGGTGACCTACGACGACAACCACGCAGGATACAGCGGTTATTCCATCACTGACCTGCAAGGCGGATGGTCAGGAAAGCTTAACGGCATCCTTGAGACCATGCAGAGCGGCGACTACATCAAAAAGTATTCGCCGGACATCATACTTCTCCAGATCGGTACCAACGATATAGCCAACGGCTTCCTGGACGGTTCTGAGGAGAGACTTCACAAACTTCTCGATTATCTTACGGAGAATATGCCTGCAAACGGTACTATTTTCCTTACAACTATCCCGATCTCGGCTCAGGCGGCTTCTTCGGCGGGGATACCAATGCAAACATAGCTAAATATAACGATATAGTCAAAAAGGTAGCAGGCGAGTACAGCAATGTCAGATTTGCCGATATCCACAGCGTTGTGGACGGCTCAAAGGATCTGGCCGACGGCGTTCATCCCAATACTGAGGGATACGAGAAAATGGCGCAGTACTGGGCTGATACCCTGGATAATTTCCTCAGCGGCTCGGCTGCCTCACTTACACCCGTTACTATCACTCAGCCCGTTGTTACTGCTGATGCTTCGGACAGTGCAAAGGTGCTGATGAGCAGCGATTTTGAAAGCGGCGCTGACGGCTGGATCGGCAGAGGTTCAGCTTCGGCAGCAGTTGACAAGTCAACCGCTCACGGCGGTTCGGGCTCGCTTTTCGTATCAAAGAGAGCGAACGACTGGAACGGCGCTGTTGTTGAACTCGGCCCTGCTTTCTCCGCAGGCAATACCTACGGATTTGAAGCTTATATATTGCAGAACAGCGCAGCTTCACTTGATTTCAAACTTTCACTGGAGTACAGCAGCGGCGGTACTACCCAGTACGATAAAATAGCACTTTCACCCGTTAAAAAAGGCGAGTGGACGAAGGTAGAGAATCCTTCTTACACTATTCCGTCAGGCGCAGAGAATATCAAATTCTACATCGAAGTTCCTGATGATCTCAGCGATTTCTACGTTGACGATATAAAGATCACTGGTTCAGCTTCAGCAGCACCCGGCGGACCTTCCACTCCTGTCACACCTACAATTTCAGTCAACACAGAAAAGACCACAGGAAAGATCAAGGGCGATCTGGACGGAGACGGAATGATAACTTCCCTCGACGTTGTCCTCATGAGAAAGAGACTTCTCAGCGGATTCACTGACAACAAGATGAAAAAAGCTGCTGATATCGACAGAAGCGGTGATACCGAGGTCGCTGATCTTGTTCAGCTCCAGAGATTCATTCTGGGAAGAATTGCACAGTTTGAAGAAGTAGCTGATCCTGTGAACTATGACGAGCCTGTTGAGTACGAGAAGAACTACAACTTCCCGGCTGTAAACAAGCTTCCTTCGTCAAAGGATATACCCGATCCGTTTATTTTTATGGACGGCTCAAAGGTAGAGTCCGAGTCAGACTGGTGGAAGCGTCAGGCTGAGATAAGCTGTATGTACGAATATTATATGTACGGCAAGTGGATCGACGGCTCAGACGACGAAACATCCTACAAGATCAACGGAAACAAGATGACCATTACTGTAAAGCGCAAGAGCACAGGCAAGACTGCTTCGTTCGATATGGTCATCAACAGACCTAAGTCTGTCCGTCACGAAGGCGGCGCTCCTGTTATCTTAGGTATGCACAAGGGCATTGCTGAAAGTACAGCTACAGGCAACGGCTATGCAGTTATCACCTACGACGCTGACGGAATGTTCTCAGCTCCGGGAACCGCTCAGGATAACAACCAGCACAAGGGCGCATTCTACGACCTTTACCCATACGGCAACAGCTTCGAGACTCAGACAGGCGAGCTGATGGCATGGTCATGGGGACTCAGCAGAACTCTCGATGCACTCTATGCAGGCGCTGCAAAGGAACTCAACATCAATCCCGAAAACGCTATATGTACAGGCGTTTCAAGATACGGCAAGGCAACTGCTGTATGCGGTGCTTTTGAGAAGAGATTCAAGATGTGCGCTCCTTCATGCTCAGGTGCAGGCGGTATCGCTCTTTACCGTTACAGATCACAGGGCAAGACCTACGACTTCTCATCAAAGGGCGCTTCATCCAACTATACCTACACCGAAAACGAGCCTCTCGGAAGTCTTCAGGCTTCGGGAGAACAGGCATGGTTCAACGGCAACTTCATGCAGTTCAGGGACGTTTAAAGTGTACCCCAAACCGTGGACAAAATTTTGCAACCATGGACAGATAAAATGAACCCTGCCTGATGCAATTGCTCATGATAGATATGCTGTTCTTAGATTCCGAACCAGAGGCAAAACCAGCCA
>Ga0255344_1000821_pt1 | contig 46607 bp, 34 predicted proteins | sample wastewater_treat_5_FD_192414 | JGI IMG/M metagenome (GOLD analysis project Ga0255344, IMG submission 192414) | Wastewater microbial communities from Lulu Island WWTP, Vancouver, Canada - plant18 | ecosystem: Engineered > WWTP > Wastewater > Unclassified | place: Canada: Vancouver, British...
TTGAATGGCAACACCAAAACTTTTGAGGATCGATTTCCCCTGATATTCATGTAAGTTCATAATCGGATTGAAATTTGGGCAAAAGTAGCAAAAAAAAGAACTTCAGGAAGCTGAAATCTGTTGTTTTGGAAACAACTAAATTAGGTTAATCCTTCGACCAACGAACATGTCATAACTAAAAGCAAATTAATTACTTAGCTATATATCATCAAAAAATCTGCCGAATTCAAACTTTTCATTCAACTTTGTGTTTTGATTCAAAAACAATAATATGTTAAAAATTGGCGCAAAAGCACCTGCTTTCAAAGGCATAAATCAACATGGAGAAACGATAAGTTTAGGCAAGCTAAAAGGCAAAAAAGTGATCCTTTATTTTTATCCGAAAGACTCCACTCCTACTTGCACTGTTGAATCCTGCAATTTACGCGATGGCTACGACGATTTAGTTGAATACGGATTTGAAGTAATTGGCGTTAGCGCCGATGATGTTAAAAGTCACGTGAAGTTCGCTGATAAAAACAAACTTCCATTTTCATTAATAGCCGATACAAATCGCGAAATAATAACTGCCTATGAAGCTTGGGGCGAAAAGTCGATGTACGGAAAGAAATACATGGGTATTTTGCGCAAGACTTATGTGATTGATGAGAAAGGGAAATTAGAGGTGATAATAGAAAAAGTAGATTCAAAAAATCACGTTCAACAGATTCTAGATCACTACGAATAATGTGGAAGAAATCCTGAAACGAATCGTGGGTTCCCTGACATATCATTTTCAATAGCCACTTCAACAAATCCAAAGCCCTTCATCATCCTTTCGATTTCGGTAGCGAAACCTTTATTCACTTCAAACCAAACGGAACCTCCTTCATTGAGGTGAGTCCTGCTATAAATCAATATTTGTCGATAAAAAATCAACGGATCATCATCCGGTGCAAACAATGCAATATGCGGTTCATTGTCGAGCACATTTTTATGCATCGACATAGCTTCTAAGCTTGTTATGTAAGGAGGATTGCTGACAATAATATCAAACTTTTCTTGTTCCAATCCTTCCCATATTCCTTCTGCCACGTCGGTCCACAAAAAATCTATTTCGGCACCGTGCTTTTCCGCATTTCCTTTTGCTACAGTTAAAGCATCGAACGAAATATCACATCCTTTTACTATCGCCAGAGGGAATTTATTTTTCAGAGCTACCGCGATACATCCGCTGCCAGTGCAAACATCGAGCACCTTAACAGGTTCATCTTGCATCTCTTCAAAAAGCAGGTACATCAACTCTTCCGTCTCGGGACGAGGGATGAGCACATCCTTTGTAACATGAAAAGGCAAATTGCAAAACCAAGCTACACCAGTAACTTGTTGCACCGGAACGCCTTTACATAATTTCTCGAGATCAATCATGAGCAGCTCCGCTTGATGATCAAGTAAATCGGTATCAGGCAAAGCATTAACAGCGCTAGGAGCAATATCAATACGATCGCTAATCCAAACACGAACGATAGCAGTCGCTTCGTCCTTATCATAAATTTCTGATAGTCGGTTTTTCGATAATCCGATTAAATCGTGTAGTTTCACGCAGCAAAGGTGTAATTATTCATCGGAATCATGAAATTGTGAGTCCACTTAATGCATAACATCCTATTTTTGCGGCCCTCCATGACTCACGAAACCTATCAAAAATACATGCATCGCTGTCTCGAATTAGCGGCAAAAGGACTCGGACAAACCGCGCCGAATCCGCTAGTAGGTTCGGTGATAGTTCATAATGAAGTAATTATAGGCGAAGGATATCATCAAAAATACGGAGAAGCGCATGCAGAAGTAAATGCTATCGCTTCGGTGAAGAATCAAGAGCTACTCAAAGAAAGTACACTCTATGTGAACTTAGAACCCTGTAGTCATTTTGGAAAAACTCCACCTTGTGCCGATTTAATCATCAGCAAGCAAATAAAAAAAGTAGTTATTGGCATGCAAGATCCATTTGCTAAAGTAAATGGACAAGGGATTAAAAAATTAAAAGAAGCAGGAATTGAAGTCGTTTGCAATATTCTTCAAGAAGAATGTGAGGAATTGAACAAACGATTTATTATTTACCATACACTTCATCGTCCGTATATAATCTTAAAATGGGCGCAAAGTTTTGATGGATATATGGGACGTGAAGGGGAAAATGTACGGATCAGCAACGAAGAAAGTCGAATGCTGAATTATCAATGGCGGACAGAAGAAGATGCAGTGCTGGTAGGATCAGGAACAGTGATTGTTGACAATCCTCAATTGAACGTCCGTGATTATCCCGGAAGAAATCCTGCAAGGATCATACTCGACCGATCAGGAAAACTAAACGACGACTTAAATATTTTTGATGGAAGCTCACGAACCATCATCGTAACTACCGACTCATCAAAAGAATACAAGAATGCGGAAGTTATTAGAGTGAATACGGAGACATTTATCGAAGACACCTTAAAGAATTTACATCAACTAAATATACAATCCGTTATTGTAGAAGGAGGAAAAAATATTCTCGATCTTTTCATCAAACATAATATGTGGGATGAAGCAAGAATATTCGTGGGGAACAATGAAATGTATAATGGCATTCCGGCGCCAATAATCAGGTCGGAAAACAAATTTCAAACAAACATCGGAGATAATTATCTCTTTATAATTTTCAACTAAATTAATGACTAGCGATTTAATACTTCAGCTTATAATTGCATCAATATTATCATCATTACTATATGTGATATTGAAATTTTTTGATCGATTTAAAATCTACAATTTACATGGATTAACATTCAATTACCTTACTGCTTCCTCGTTTTCTTTTTTCGCTAACTACGAATCAAACAAGGCACTATTACCAACGGTTAGCAACTTTGGCGCATTTGCTTTAGGTGTAGGATTTATGTTCATCATTGTTTTTTATGTAGCAGCGCTAACCGCACAAAAAGCAGGTATTGCAGTAACATCGATTGCGGGCAAGATGTCGATGATAATTCCGATTACAGCAGGATTCTTTTTATACGGAGATCATATTACGGGATTAAGAATTGCAGGAATGATAATGGCCTTAGTTGCAGTTTATTTAAGCAGTGTAAAATCGAAAACCAACGACACAGAACATACCGACAAACGAATTTGGATTTATCCTGTATTGTTATTCATCGGAAGTGGTATGGTTGACACATCGATTAAGATATCGGAACACTATTACATCACACCTGAAAATCAAAATCTATTCTTCTGCTGTTTATTTGGTGCTGCAGGAATATTTGGCACTATATCCACCATTTATCAGTTGGTGTTCAAGAAAATTAAAATAGAAATCAAGAGTGTAATAGGAGGAATAATTTTAGGAGTTGTAAATTATTATTCATTAGTATTTTTAGTCAATTGCTTAGCAACAAAAGGAGCCGAAAGTGCATTAATATTTGCAATAGTGAATATGCTAGTTGTATTCTTCTCGGCAGTTCTAGCCTTCTTCTTATTTAAAGAACGACCAACAAAATTGAACCTTGCAGGAATGTTGATTGCATTGATAGCTATATTAGTCCTTTCTTATTAAATCATGTTATTCGAGGATACATATCAAACAATTGCAGGACCAACAGAAGGAAGCTTTCGCGACCGCGGAAGTAAATTCTTAGGATTTGCCTATCCCGTAAAAACAGAAGAAGAAATAAAAGCGATAGTCAATCAATTAAAGAAAGACCATCCGCAGGCGAATCATCATTGCTACGCATTTAGGTTAACTCCTGACCCAACTGTATTAAGAGCAGCCGACGACAGAGAGCCTGCAGGAAGCGCAGGAAAACCGATATTAGGAGCGATACAATCGATGGGACTAACCGACACATTAGTGGTTGTTGTTAGATATTTCGGAGGATCGCTTTTGGGAGTCCCGGGATTAATAAACGCCTACCGCACAGCTGCGCAAGATGCATTACAGCAAGCTAAAATCATTGAAAAAACAATCAACGATAAATACGTTATTCACTTTACCTTTGAGCAAATGAATGATGTACATTCGCTTTTAAAATCGGAAGGCGTAATTATTACATCACAAGAATACAATGAACCCTGTGAGATTCGATTTGAAATAAGAAAAAGTAAAACGAATCAACTATTAAATAAACTAAAAAATCACCCGACATTAGCTGCCAAAGCTACATGGGAACCCTACTACTGATATGGAATTACTGAGAAGACTTTGCGGAATTCAAGCACCGGCGGGACAAGAAGCTGCGATGCAAGAATTTTTATTGGAATATATCAATCGCAATAAATCATGGTGGAAACACATGCCGCAAGTAATTCACGGTGATGATTTTCAGCATTGTATAATTTTAATTTTCGGAGAACCAAGAACCGCAGTATTTGCGCACATCGACAATATCGGATTTACGGTGAGGTATAATAATGAACTCGTAAAAATTGGTGGTCCAAGGACAAACAGCGGATATGTGCTAACCGGAGAAGACGAAACCGGAATAGTAGAAGGAATATTAGAATGTGATGAAGACCATCATTTGAGTATAAAAAGTAACCGTGCGATAGCAACGGGAACAGCAATGAGTTTCAAGCAAAATTGGCGCGAAGACAATGAGTTTGTTCAAAGCTGTTACATGGACAACCGCTTAGGAGTTTACAATGCATTAAAGTTAGCGGAAACGTTAGAGCATGGAGCGATAGTATTCAGCTGTTGGGAAGAACATGGCGGAGGATCAGTTCCGTATATAGTGAAGTATTTATGGGAAAATTATAAAATCCGTCAAACATTAATCAGTGATATTACATGGATCACAGAAAGTGTGCAACATGGAAAAGGAGTTGTTGTTTCACTTAGGGATTCGGGATTACCAAGAAAAGTTTACGTAGATAAAATCAGGAAAATTTCAAAAGATAATAAAGTAGATTTTCAAGTAGAAGTAGAAAGTTCGGGAGGAAGTGATGGTAATGAAATCCAGAAACAGCCCTACCCTATTGACTGGTGTTTTGTTGGAGCGGCAGAAGACTTTGTGCATTCGCCCGACGAAAAAGTCAGCAAACATGATATTGCATCTATGCTAACAGCATATGAAATTTTAATGCAAAAACTCTAAGCGGAAAAGTACCTCGCCAATTTATCGAGAATAGATTGAGGAGCTGCTGTTGGGCGTCCATTTGATTTATTTACAAAAACCAACGTAGTTGAAGCACTATTGAGCAATACACCCTGCTCATTATAAGTCTCGTAGTTAAAAATAATACGAGCTTTCGGAAGTTCGGCAATAGAAGTTTTTATTGTGAGCAATTCATCATAAAAAGCTGGTTTAAAAAACTTCACCGAAAAATCGAGGACAGGAAGTAGAATACCATCATCCTCCATTTCACGATAACTCACGCCCAACGAGCGGAGTGACTCAACACGAGCCACTTCAAAATACTGCGCATAATTACCGTAATATACGTAACTCATACGGTCAGTTTCCGAATAACGAACACGAATTTGGGTCTCTGTGGTGTACATAAAATTATTTGACGAAGATGCAAAAAAAATCGATAAAATATTTTTTTCGAAAAATGAATCAAAACGTAAATCCCTTTGTATACTTGCAGAAGTAATCCTATGAAATTTACCGAAAATTCATTCAGAAAACAGATCTCACTGTTTATCATCCTTTTACTATTTGCAAGTTGCCACACACAATATGCGATAGAAAAAAAGGAAACACGTCAATATACCTTCAGTGATTCGGCACAATCACCGGTAGATTCTTCTATCTGGAAAATGATTAGTCCGTACCACAATGAGTTAAGTGCTAAAATGAGTGAAGTACTAGCTGTTTCGGAACAAGCGATGGTAAAAGATAATCCGGAGGGATTATTAGGCGACTTTGCAGCGGATGCAGTTCAGCATCAAGCAATAAAGAAATGTGAAGCAACAAATTTAGGTAAACCCGACTTCACCTTCTTGAATAATGGAAGTTTAAGAGTACCTTTACCAAAAGGCGATATTACGCTTGGAAATATTTTCGAGTTAATGCCATTTGAAAATGCGATAGTAATATTAGAATTAAAAGGAAAAGATCTCGATCCTCTTTTCAAATATATTGGAGAAAAAAACGGAATTCCTGTATCGGGGATTCGCATGAACATTAAAAACAAAACAGTCGAATCTGTTTTCATCAACGGAGTTGCATTAGATTTAGAAAAAACATACAGAGTAGCCACCAACGATTATCTAGCTAATGGAGGTGACAATATGAGTTTTTTGAAAAGTGCAATTACAAATACGGCAATCAATTATACAGTTCGTGATGCATTTATCAACGAACTAAAAGAAATAAAAGCAGCAGGCCAAACGTTAAAAGTAAATCTCGATGGAAGGATCACAAAATTATAACCGGAGAAAATTTATCGGCGACGTTGCTAAAGCTACTGCATGCATTGGATTAGCGGGAGTTCCGCTCGATGCATTATCAAAAAGCAATACCGTAAAAGTCACTATTTTACATACTAACGATACGCATAGCCGAATAGATCCTTTCCCCGTAAACGATCCGAAATTCGGAGGTATGGGAGGCGTTGCGAGAAGAATGTCGATGATTAATAAAATTCGTGGAGAAGAGAAAAACGTATTGTTATTAGATAGTGGAGATATCTTTCAAGGTACGCCCTATTTTAATTTCTACGGCGGTGAATTAGAAATGAAGTTAATGACGTTAATGGGATATGATGCAGCTACAATGGGCAATCACGATTTTGATAACGGCATTCAAGGATTTGTAAAACAATTGCCACATGCTTCGTTTCCATTTCTTTGTTCCAATTACGATTTCAAAAATACGGAGCTAGAAGGAAGAACATTACCCTATAAAATTTTTATTAAAGATGGAGTCAATATAGGAGTATTCGGAATCGGCATAGAACTTGCGGGATTAGTGGATGAAAAAAACTTCGGAAAAACTGTTTATTCTAATCCTGTTGATATTGCCAACAAAACTGCTGCTTATCTGAAAAAAGAGAAAAAATGCGACCTCATTGTATGTTTATCGCATTTAGGATTTAAATATGAGAATTCCAAAAAAATATCGGATGAAATGTTAGCAACTCAAACAGAAAACATCGATTTAATTTTGGGAGGTCACACCCACACATTTATTGACACACCTGAGAAATATCACAATTTAAAAAACAAGGAAGTGCTTGTTGCTCAAACAGGTTGGGCCGGAATACGACTGGGAAGGATCGATTTTTATGTTGAAAAGAAATCATCCTTAATTTCGAGTCGAGGCACTACTGTTAAAATTTCTTAAAATTCAAGTGCAAAAAAATTTTTTTTTAAGTTTTTTTACACAATATTTGCCTCATAACACAAGAGTACGAGTAAAACGATCAAACTAACCACCTATTAAAATTTTAAAAATCTCGCCACAAGGTATGCACAAGGAGAAAGAAACCTTAACAAAAGAAAAAACCTGTGAGCAAGTATGGGAAAATTGTTTAAAACTGATAAGAGATAACGTCAACCCTCAGAATTTTAAAACATGGTTCGAGCCCATCAAGCCAGTTAAATTAGATCAGCAAACTTTGACAATTGAAGTGCCTAGTCAATTCGTATATGAATGGTTGGAAGAGCATTATATCGGTCTACTGAGAAAAACAATTAAACGCGAGCTTGGTCAGGAAGGACGCTTGGAATACAGCATCCTTATGGAAAATGCAACGGCCAACACTAAACCATACACTGTTAAATTTCCGGCAAAGAGCAACAGCGGCCTTAAAAACCCTGCTGTTCCAATGCCACAGCACATCAGCGGAGGAATCAGAAACCCATTCATTATTCCGGGTTTAAAGAAAATTGATGTTGATTCTCAACTCAATTCAAATTATTCGTTTGAGAATTTCGTTGAAGGAGATTGCAATCGCTTAGCTCGATCTGCAGGATATGCAGTCGCACAAAAACCGGGAGGAACTTCATTCAACCCATTATTGATTTACGGAGGCGTTGGTTTAGGTAAAACTCACCTCGCCCACTCTATCGGTATCGAAATCAAGAATAACTTTCCTAATAAGACTGTACTATATGTACCGAGTGAAAAATTCATGCACCAGTTTGTGGATGCAGTAAAAAATAACTCGGCCAATGATTTCGTACACTTCTATCAAATGATGGACGTACTTATCATTGATGATATTCAGTTCTTTGCTGGAAAAGACAAGACTCAAGACGTCTTCTTCCATATCTTCAATCACTTACACCAGAACAATAAACAAATCATCCTTACTTGCGATAAACCTCCAGTTGATCTTCAAGGAATGGAACAACGCTTGCTTTCTCGCTTTAAATGGGGATTAGCTGCCGATTTACAAGTTCCGGATTTAGAAACACGCATCGCGATTCTTCGTAAGAAAATGTATGTTGATGGCATTGAACTTCCGAATGAGATAACCGAGTATATCGCATTGAGCATCACTAACAATATACGTGAGCTGGAAGGTGCTTTAATATCAATTATCGCGCAGTCGTCTCTTAACAAAAAACCGATCACTCTTGAGCTTGCTAAGCAAATGATTGACAAGTTTGTAAAGAATACGGTTCACGAAATTTCAATCGATTATATCCAGAAAGTGGTTTGCGATTACTTCGAACTTCCTTTAGAAGTATTGAAATCGAAAACGCGTAAACGCGAAGTTGTTCAAGCTCGTCAGTTAGCAATGTATTTTAGTAAGCAGTTTACTAAGTCGTCGCTTTCTAATATAGGAATGCACTGCGGAGGTAAAGACCACGCAACTGTATTACATGCTTGCCGTACGGTAAACAACTTAATGGATACCGACAAGAAGTTCAAAGCTCAAGTTGTGGATCTTCAAAAGCGAATCAATCTTTCGAGATAATTAACCTAACCTATATTTCAGATGTCCCGATGTTCATTCACCGGGACATCTTCATTTAATACCCACTATGAAAATATTAATGGTTTGCCTTGGCAATATTTGTCGTTCGCCACTTGCAGAAGGAATCATGAAGTCGAAACTCGATAAATACAATTTACCCTACTCAGTCGATTCGGCAGGAACCGGTAACTGGCATGAAGGCGAATCACCCGACCATCGATCAGTAAAAATCGCCCTGGAAAATGGCGTTGACATCTCCAAACAGAAAGCCCGGGGATTTATATCCGTTGATTTCGACCGCTTTGACCTTATTTATGTGATGGATAAAAGCAATTTAACCACACTTAAAGACAGAACCTCAAATAGCGAGCATCACGCTAAAATAAGCCTTATAATGAACGCAAAGCATAAAACCGACAAGGAAGTGCCTGATCCCTATTATGGTAACCTCAACGACTTTCGTGACGTTTACAGTATGCTTGACGAAATTTGCGAGGAAATAGCCCTCGATTTCGTCGAAAAAAACCGAAAAAGTTAACAAAAGAGTGTTAAAAGCTTCAAAAGACTCATTATTAACTCTTTCTCCCTATGGTTTTTTAACTTATATTTGCGCCTCTTATAAAATTACCCGTACCTGTAGATATGGCATCTAACAACAACGAAGGGTTCGAATTCAACGAATCAATTGACAAAGCAGAACACTACGTTCGCGACAATAAAAAAAGCCTTGGAATCATCTTTGGCGCCGGCTTAGCTATTCTTGCTGCTTATTTCGGTTACACAACATTTATTGTGAAACCACAAGAAGAAAAAGCTCAAAAAGAAATGTTTGCTGCTGAACGTTATTTCGGACTGGATAGCGCTTCCTTAGCTCTTAAAGGCGACGGATCATATCCAGGGTTCGAGAGTATCGTAGAAAACTACAGCTCTTCTCCATCAGGAAATCTTGCTCAATATTACTTAGGGATGAGCCTTCTTAAAAAAGGTGAATACGACAAAGCAATTGAAGCATTAAAAGCGTATGATGCTGAAGATGATGTTACCGGAGCTCTTGCTTTAGGTGGTATTGCTGCTGCAAACCTTGAATTAGGTAAAACAGATGAAGCATTGAAGTTTTACAAGAAAGCTGCTGACTGGGATGAAAACAATTTCACTCGTCCTCTATTCTTGTTCAAATCAGCAATGGTTTTAGAGCAACAAAAAGATTATAGCGGTGCATTAAGCATCTATCAACAAATTAAAAAAGATTTCCCTTCAAGTACTGAAGCACGCGATATCGATAAATATATCGGAAGAGCAACTGCTTTAGGTGGAAAATAATACTATACGCTCATGTCGACAGCACATCAGTCGCTATCAGCCCATGACGCTCATGAAATGCCCAATGCCGGACCCTACAGGTTCGGCATTGTTGTAGCTGAGTGGAACCATGCGATAACAGAAGCCTTAGCTCAAGGTGCCATTTCTTTTTTAAAGGATGCCGGAGCCTCTGATAATAATATTACGAGAATTGATGTCCCAGGTAGCTTTGAATTAACCGCCGGAGCTTCCCTCCTTGCTCACGAAAATTATGATGCAATTATTTGCCTAGGTTGCGTAATTCAAGGAGAAACAAAGCATTTCGATTTTATTTGCCATTCCGTTTCTCAAGGATTAACGCAATTAACGATCAAATACAACAAGCCGTTTATTTTCGGAGTTCTTACTCCTAATACCATGCAACAAGCTGAAGATCGTGCAGGAGGAAAATACGGCAACAAAGGAGTTGAAGCTGCAGCCACTGCATTAAAGATGGCAGCATTGTTCAAGAAATAAAAAAAGTCCTGGTTGTTACCGGGACTTTTTATTTTATTACAACTCTGATATTTTCTGTGCAATTAATTGCTGGATGGTATTGTATAAATCAATTGGCTTAAATGGTTTGCTGATATGCGCGTCCATTCCGGAATTAATACTTCTATCAACATCTTCCTTGAAAGCATTTGCTGAAACACCAATAATTGGAATCAACGGACTAATCGACTGACGAATCATCATTGTTGCTTGATATCCATCCATCACAGGCATTTGAATATCCATTAAAACAGCATCGAACTTTTCATCCTTCAATTGCTGAACAGCAAGCCAGCCATTTTCAACAATGACCATTTTGGCATTCATACTTTCAAGGACTTTTTTCATCAACAACTGATTGATAGGATTATCTTCTGCAACAAGTATTTTAACACTTCCACCAAAATCCATTTCTGTTTTCACTTCGTTGCGCTGCGTACTTCCGCTAACATGTGAACGCTTCACTGCAATAGTGAACCAAAAATCAGAACCAGGTTTAAGAGAATTTCCGAGGTGTCCCGGACTTACAACACCGGTATTACCACCCATCAACTTTGCCAACTGACTAGTAATTGCGAGACCTAAACCTGTACCTCCAAATTTTCGAGTTGTTGAACTATCTGCTTGGGTAAATAATTCGAAAATATGCTGCTGTTTATCGGCAGGAATACCTATTCCAGTATCTGAAACCATAAACTTCAACTTCAACTGATCGCCGGCAGGTATATTTATTTCATCGACAGATATTGTAATTTTTATAGCTCCTTTAGAAGTAAACTTTAATGCATTTGAAACATAGTTCACAATCAACTGACGAGTACGCATAGGATCACCATTTACCCAAAGAGGAACCTCAGGAGAAATATCAAGGCTCAATTGAACACCCATTTCTTCGGCCTGAATTTTATATGGACGCACAGTAAGATCGATAGTTTCATGCAATTGGAAATCGATATTTTCTATTTCCAATTTACCATGTTCAATTTTATTGAAATCGAGAATATCGTTCAACAATCGAAGTAAGGAGTCGCCTGAATTACGAATATAATTCAGATATTCAATTTGACTAGGTTGATTACATTCACGTAACAATACATCAGTAAATCCTATAATACCGTTTAAAGGAGTTCTGATCTCATGACTCATATTCGCCAAGAACAATCCCTTAGAACGATTAGCAATCTCTGCCTGCTCCTTCGCATAAACCAATTTCTTCTCGGTTAAATTCTGGATAGTCGTATCTAGAATAGTTCCTGAAATGAGCACCAGATGATTATTACTATTCACCAAAGGAACAATCTTTGCATTTACATATTTCAAATCATCGTAATGATTCATAATACGAAAATCTATTTCTGCTCTCTTTCTCTCATAAACAGCAGATCGAATAGCTTCAATTACTTTCGAACGATCACTTTTTACGATTCGGAAAATACAAGTATTAAAAGAAGGAGGTCGCTCAGATTTTGCCAAATTAAACAACTCATACAAGTACGAAGACCATGTATAATTTCCAGAAGAAGGTTCATACTCCCAACTACCAAGCTTAGCAATTTTTTGAGCTTCCGACAACTGTTGACGTTGACGTTGAAGATTAGTATTCGCATCAACAATTAAATCATTCTTCTTACGAATTTCTTCACTCTTCAAATTAATCTCTTCATTCTTATGACGAACCTCTGCAAAACGATTCATTAATTCTGAATTCACTCGACGTTTATCGCGATAAGCTTTATAGATGACAACAATCAACAAAATACAAAATGATAAAGTCAAGAATAATCCGTTACGAAGTTTGATAAGATGCGTATTGTAATACTCGGTTTTCTCTTTCGATTTTTGCAGATGAATAATCTCATCTTGCTTCTTTTCTGACTCATACTTCTCTTTAAAATCAGACAACAATGAATTCGCTTTTTGATCAGCTAAACGATTATTTACAACAATAAATGAATCTAAATATTGAGCAGCAGCTTTATAGTTCCCCTTCAATTTATAAAGGTTAGCCATCTCAGAAAGTGACTCTTTCAACAACATAATATCATCTAAACTTACTGCCAGACGATATGCTTTTGTTTGAAACACCAATGCACTGTCAACATTACCTTGACATTTGAAAGCCTCAGCCAGATAATTATATGCAGAAGCATCACTCGCTAAAAATTGTGAATCATTAAATTTTAAGGCATAACGATAACAATATTTCGCTTTATCATAATCTTTGAGCAGTGCATAATTTCTACCTAGATCGATTGTAGCTTCCAACTCACCCATTTTATGATGGATAGTTTTACAAATTGCGATGCATCGAGTTAAATAATAAAAAGCAGAATCGGAATACCCCGTTTCTACCATTGCCTTTCCTAAATTCCCGTATTCGCGACTAATTCCTTTTTGATAATTCTGTTTTAAATCGAGCGAAAGTGCTGTCCGATAATAATCATAAGCATGGCTATAATCTTTTCGATCTTGACTGATAACACCAATATTATTGTAAGCTAAGGCAACTCCACGAAGCACCATTGAATCCTTCGAGTCTTTCATTTGCGCTGCCGACAAATAACAATTCAATGCCTTCTGCAATTCACCTTTATGAATCCATGATGATCCGATTGAATTATAACTATAAACAATACCAAAATCATAATGTAAAGCCTTAGATATACTCAATGCTTCCAATCCTAGTTTTAGTGATTTAGAGCCATCATTAAATCGATAATAATAAGCTTGACGAGTAAGTTCGTTAACGCGAGAAGTATCACGAAAAGGCAAACGCTTCAGAATTGCATTCAAAGAATCAGGTATAGAAGCTGCCGAACCCATATTCGAAACGAACAGGATTAACGATAAAATTAAATAAAAACGTTTCCTCATCAGAGGATACAATTTGAATGTTATAGCCATAGTTTAGGCAAAAATTACCATGCTCTCTTACGTGATTTATCAATGAATTGTTGCAAAAAAAAGCATGGGTATTGTATTAAATAACTACTTTAGGACCATTAAAAACCAAGAAAAGATGAAACTTAAGTTATTCATTTTAATAGCATTAGTAGGATTTTCCGGCTTAAATGCTCAAGCACAAAAGAAACCGACGGCAACCAAAAAGGCCCCGGTTGTTACTATCAAGAAATGTGCATTACCCTCAGATTCAGCCAATTCCGCAAAACTTACCTTAGCAACAATTTTGGCTTGGGCTGACCAACCTTCCTTAATTGTGAACTGTAGCGACGGAAAATCATACACCTTACATCAATTTGGAGTGAGCATAATTTATAAAAACCCGATGCAAGTAAAAGATTTCGGAATCGGCAATGATGCGCTACCCTATTTAGCAAGAAAAGCTGCAGACAAATTAGCCGCTGGCGATACATTTTACCTAAAAGACATTGTTGCTTTAGATGAAAACAAAAAAGAAATTAAACTTCCTGGATTAGCATTTTCGGTAAGCGAATAAGAAAAATAAAAAGGGCGGAGACAATGTTTCCGCCCTTTTATTATTTAATCAACTTTAATCCTTCTGCTGCCGATGAATCATCGGGACGCATCAACAAAGTTTTATTGAAAAGAACTTTTGCTTCAATCGACTTATTAAGCTTTAGCATTGTCCACGCTAACATAATAGATGAATCATAATCGAAAGGATAAAGGTTCACTACTTTTTCAAAATATTTTTGAGCTGCTCCATAATCCTTACGATTATAATATATCAATCCTACACGATATAATGTCAAAGTATTTTGCGGATCTGTTTTTAAAATAATTTGATATTGCTCAAGAACTTGCTCCCAATTTCCTAATCCTGCCAAAGCGTTTGCCAATCCCAAATGAGGTTCAATGGCGAAAGGCATCAAAGTGACAGCTTTTTCATAATTAGCCTTCGATTGAGTATAATCCTTCGACAAATAATAACACCAACCCATTCGCAAAACACCTTCGTAAGTTGCAGATGCTTTTGACTCTTTAATCACATTGGCTGCTTTTAAGTACTCAGAATTTGACTCAAAAACATAAGACTTAGAGAAAATTTGAGAAAGATTTTCATCTTGTGAAAATCCGAAATAAGGCAATAGCACTACTGTTAGAACTGCCAATAATTTTCTTAACGATACCATGATAAACATAATGTTATAGTATTTTGAGTGTAATTTTTAACTTTAGGAATACCTGTAATTTTCATGTATTCCATAATATAATTTGCTTTCACTCCAATGTTTTTAAAACCATAATAAGTAAGACCGCCACCCATCTTAAAATTAACTCTATCTTGAAGATTAAAGGTCACTTCATAGTCATTCACTGAATGGAAGTCGTATGCCGTTGGCGATACAAAGATATCAGCCCAAATGTTTTTCGCAAGTTTTCCTCCCAATCCAAAATCCACAATTGAGTTAATATCTGAGACATCAAAATCATAAACATTAGCATAACTTATCCAAGGATAGAAATAATTATTCCCAAAAGGGAAAGCAACAATACTAATGGACGAAACAATTTTATCTGTTCCGTTGAAATCGGTAGAAGCTGCCGAAAACTTATATTTCATAAAAGGCTTAATGATTTCCAATCCAGCAAAAGCCAAATAATTCCTTTGAATATTACCTTTCACCGAAGTTGAAGACAATTGACCTCCTACAAATAAATCTACCTCTTTAGCGCATAGCATATTCATTTTCGAATAGAACTGCTGCTGAACAACCTTCACATTATTCTTGTTATTTACACTATCTCTTCTGGAAATTGTTTGAGAATAATATTGTCCGGATAGATACAGAGAAAATCTCCTTCCAAAATAAGATGTTGCTCCTAATCTTAAACCAGTAAATACTCCTAGATCAGTATTAGTTGAATTTTTAAATACACTTTCTATTTCGCTCTCCTTTAAAATCCTTTTACTCATAAGCAACTGCGAAAGAGCTGAAGATTTATCATGCATTGCCATAAACAAGGCTTGATTATATCGCCCAAATTGCAAATAAGAACGTACATACATTGAATTAGACACTTCCGTTTTCCCGGAAAAACGTTCAGCCCTTGAGAGATGCTTTAGGGCGCAAGAAGGAAAATCTAATTGAATATTTGCTTCTGCTAATCGCAAACGTAAATAGTACCAATCGACTTTACTTGCCAATAATTTATTCCCTATTGACTTTAAATTTCCCCAGTCACCTTTTAAGTAAAGTGAATAAGTAAGACTATCAATTTTAGAAAAAGGAATTGTATCAATACCTGAAGCATGAAGATTCAAGCTTGAAAACAAAACAAACACAAAAACTAATCGATGCATATAGCTTTTATTTCAAATAATTCACTTTTGAAAACAAATTCATCAACACGATTACTTTTAATAGTTAACTCGAAGGACTCATTATGTTCGGGCTGGCTCAGATTTTTCTGAGAGGCAAAGCCCGATATTTGAATGATTGAAGGAGCATAAATATCGTCAATAAAATGACATCGATTCACATATTTGCTTTTTAAATACAACTTAAATGGTGCAATAAAATCTTGCAATAAAACATTTAAAGATGAATTATTCAAATGCAATGGATAATTGTCTTCAATTACCAAATCCTGATAATAACTCAACAAAACCTTGTAAGCCGATTTATAAAACAAGAATAACAAATCTTTTCCCTTCCCGATATAAGACACAAAATAAAAGAGCGTTCCGTTATTCACAAAATAGGCGACACTTCCCGTTTCCTTACACCTCAAATATTGAGAATTCCAATTGTCGACTGACGCTTCCCATGTTTCATCAACTTCCTTTCCCTCATTATCAACAAATCGATATCGAATTACTTGTCCGGGTTGAAACTTAAACGCCTGCGTCATCATTGGAGAAATAAAAACATTAGAGATCAATTCTCCTTCCTCCGGAATTTCATAACTTTTTAGCACAAAGGAACTATTCTTACGAACGATATAATATCCGAACGGATATTCTTTTGTTTTCGAACCGATATAAGGTGTATCTTGTATTTGAAAATGCAGATGTGGCTCAGGTGATCGACCAGAATTTCCAACATTAGCAATCCATTGTCCTTTGGTAATATAATCGCCTACTTTTACTTTAAACGATCCTAATTTAAGATGTGTAACCTTCGTATACAACCCTGTAGCATGTCGAATCACCAAGGCATTTCCCCAATTCCTATCGATATTCATTTTACCAACAGGATTATCCGGCACCCAGTCTACTAATTCTTCAACTATTCCATCGCCCGGTGCGAGTACCGGTTTATTATAGCAATAATAATTCTCGAGATTGATACCATAATCTGAGTAGGTACGCATTTCCTCATCGAGCAACATAAAATCGAGTGCCTTACTCCATTCACCTTTATGTGTAACAGAACCCTCATATCCTTGAGTAACCATCCACTCTCCATAAAATGGCACCGCAAGATTTATAAATTTACCATCACGAATTCTTTCACTATTATTTTTAAATCGATACAAATTTTGTTCTGGCGAAAAATATTGAAGTGGTGTTAATACAATGTACTTAGACTTTACTCGATTGGCAAGAAAATACAAATAAAATATCACGGTGAGCGAAAAAGGCAACGAGTAAACAGGCAATTGAAACTGTTTCATTAGCACTGAAGCACCAACCAACAAAAAAGTAATTACCGGAGTTAACAATACAACCGACAAATAAGACGAAGCACTAGGGATAAGAAAAAATCCACCGATAGCTATAGCGGTTAAGATAAAATTAGCTCCTAAATTGTAATAATTCAATCCTTCTGCACTTATTCCACTAAAATATCCGAATGCACAAGCAGAAAGATAACTTATCAAAGTAATACTAAATGCGATTCTAGAATAATATAATATGCCAATTGATATCAATGCACCAGAGATAATGTTTTCTTGAAAGAAAATTGCACTTAATGAAACAAGATAACCTTTTAGCCAAATGGGGAGCGGAAGTCCGTCCATCATCGTATAAAAATTAAACAAGCGATCACCACCAACAGCTATTAATTCATTCATCCAATAGATAGAACGTTGAGAATGTTCTAACACAGTAAATTCACGAGTAGCCAACAACATTAGCCAAAATCCGAGAACAAACGGAAGACTTAAAAATGGCAATCCGTATTTCGACAACCATCCTGAAAGCACAATGGTTAATCCAAAAGTCAACAAGGACGCAAAAACAACAACTATCATAAACATAGGAGTTATTTGAAAGAATGTCCCAAGCCCCAACCCTACCATCATTGAATTAAATCCATATAATCCGTTACCAGTATATTCCTTCGAAAAGCCCATAATTAGGGCAAAGCCAAGAGTAATCAATACAGAAAGCATGCCAACGAACCCGGCAATAGGATTCACAAATGAAACCAAAAGCAATAGCAAGCCAAACCAAACATCTTTTGCAAAGAATACCATAGAATAGCTGTGCAAAAAACCCGGAAGCAATACTGACTTTATTGAATCAGAATACTTATTCATTCAACAAGTTATGTTTTATCAAATATTCAGGCAGGACTTCAGCTTCTTGCATATATTCCAATGTTTCTGCAACACGAATTTTATGATCTTCACCTTCCATATCAATCATTACTACAGCAGGACGCATACTAATAAATTGCATCCATTGAGTCATATTATATGCGCCAACTTTATGCACTACAACATGATCGCCACGCTGTAATAAAGGCAAATTCACACTATCGCGAATCACATCAATATTCATACAAAGTGGCCCGAACACAACCATATCTTCTGTATGGTGACTAAACTCTTGTGCAGGAGTAATTTTATGTTCATACCAGAATGAAGTAAATAAAATATTTACACCAAAATCCATAATTGTTGCTCTTCTACCATCACTCAATCGCTTACTTGCAATTACAGTCCCAAGTAAATAACCAGCATCGTCAATTAAAGCGCGACCAGTTTCAAGGATTAACAAAGGCAACTCATCCTGCTTAAAACCATAATTTAAAATCGTACTTGTAATAGCTTCTGCAAATTCATCTACTGAAGGTACAGTATCTACTCCTGGAAGGTAAGCACCCTTTAATGTATTCGATGAAGGGAATCCTCCTCCCATATCAATATACTTAATAAGTCGATTATGCTTTTGCAAAACATTCCAAGCTAAATCGCACATCTTCGCTGCAGCGGTAGCATACGCAGATGTGGCAAGCATAAAAGTTCCGATATGGCAATGCAATCCTACTAAATCAAGTTTATCACTCGCGATAACTTTATTGATTGCATTCCATGCTTGACCATTTTCGTAATTAAATCCGAAACGATCCCACATCGGATAAACGCCTGTATCCATATTCACTCGAATAGCAACACGTGGGCGTTTATTCATACGATCACAGAGCTCGATTAAATAGAATAGTTCATCAAAGTGATCGATATGAATTAAAGAATCATTTTCGATAGCTTTTTTTAATTGAGCTTCCGTTTTATCAGGACCATTAAAAATAATCTTGTTTCCCGGCACTTTATTTTTAATTGCTTTTTCGTATTCAAAACCGGATACAACTTCTGCCCAACTACCTTCTTGATGAAACACATTACATACAGCATTCAAGTAATTTGTTTTATACGACCAAGCAAATTGCACTTTAGGGTAACGCGTTTTAAAAGCGCGATTAGCAGCTTGAAAATTTTTTCTGATTTGGCGTTCTGAAATCACGAATAAAGGAGAACCATAGTTCTCTATTAACTTCTTTACTGCAACGCCATCGATATGTGTATGGGGAGCAAATTCAGTTCGCAATCCGAATTTATTCATAACACCTGCATTCATTTTCTTTAATACAGGACGTTCGTATCTTAGCTTTGACATAGACTTATTATATTACAATTCTCCGAAAGCGGATATTTGTTGAAACTGATCAATATTGGTAATTAGGTCCCATGAATATCGAATAAACATTTTACCTACTTCATAATTTTTAAATGGTTCAACCTTTTCACCAAGTGCCATTTTGGTTAAAGCTGCAGGCTGATTTTGTCCGGAGGCGGCAGTTAAGTAAATCCATGCAGGAAAACGAGGATTCACTTCCATAATATAAGACTCACCTTCTTTCGTTCTCATAATCTCCAACTCAAATCCACCTTTCCATTTCGTAACAGCAATAAATTGTTGAGCTAGCTCAATTAAAGATTCATCTTGGAGAGTAATTCCGGCCCAAGCTTTTCCTTTATCAGTAATATAAAGTTTACGCATTGGAACTGCACTAATCATATTACCATTTCCATCGCCTAATGCTGCGACATTAATTTCGTTACCCGAAATAAATTTTTGAATAATTATAGGTAATCCCCATTTTGCATTCAAACGATGGAAAGCTTTTTCTGCTTGCTCAATTGTATAGGCAACAGTTGCTTCGTAATATTTACCTTTAACTACAATTGGAAATTCAAATTCATCAACTGCCTCTGAAATTTTTTCAACAGAATAAATGATTTTATCCTCCGGAACTTTAAAATCAAACTTTTGTCCGAAGGAATACAAGTTAATTTTATCACGTGCATCGAGCTGATCTACCGATGGCAAAAAAGTAGTTATACCGGCATCCTTTAACTTATCAGAAATTTTTATAAAATTGTAAAGTTCAGCGTCGAAATTAGGAATAATTAAATCAAGATTTTCAACATCATTGATCGTAAGCAACCTCGACAAAAGCATTTCAGTACCAGCTGAAGGGTAAGGAATTTGATAGGTCTTATCAACCATCTCCTTCATATAAATACCCGGCTCTAATGATTCATATGATAGTCCGATAATTCGAACATCAAAATCGTCGCATTCGCGAAGCGCACGAACAACCGGTATCCCAGGCCCAGGACTATCAATATTATTTAATCCGGTAACAGCAATTACCAATTTCCGTTTCTTCGTCATAACTCAAGCAAATTATTCTCTTTCAAATGCGTTAAAAAATCGTCAAGATCCTTTTCCACCTGAGAACTTTCGACTTCATAGCGCGATAAAATAATTTGTTTAATCTCTTTAAGAGAATTATTATCCTTTAGCAACAACAGAATTTCAGCTGCTACAGGATTAGAAGAAAACGAATCGCCTGTTGCTGGATTAAAAACAAATCCGGATTCACTGGTTGCAATATTGCTTTTCAACTTCATAGCTAAAATTTTTAATTTACCTTGTGGGCATAGCAGTAAAGCTGTCAAATAATGATCAGAAATTGACAATAATTAGGTTAACCCGAAAATTTTATCGGTGAGCGTTATTCTTTATATCCGATTTTGTCGAAAAACATACTGCAATAAGTCGAACCGATAGGAAGTTCTGTTTCGCCCAACATAACATGACGTTTTGAAAAACTAGTAATCCTATTCACATTCACGATATAACTTCTATGAATACGAGCAAAATCATTTTCAGGTAATTGCTCTAAAAACAGCTTTAAACTTTGAAGGGTTACAACGTGGTTTGACTTGGTATAAATCTTAATATAGTCATCAAGTCCTTCAACATACAAAATCTCATCCGTACTAATTTTCAGCGATTGATAATCGGATTTCACTAAAACAAAATTGTCATTGTGCAATGCTGCATTTTCTCTAAGCTCAAATAAATTCTTCGCCTTTTCCATCGACTTTAAAAATCGATCGAATGAAATAGGTTTAAGCAAATAATCGAGAGCTGAAATATTAAATCCTTCAACAGCGAATTCACTGTAAGCAGTAGTAAAAACTATCATTGGTGGATTCTTAAGTGATTTCGCCAATTCTACTCCATTTATATCAGGCATATTTATATCAAGTAATATCAAATCTACCTTGTAATTTTTCAGATAAGAAGAAGCATTTATAGCATCAGTAAATACTTCCATTAATTTTACATTAGGTACTTTATATACATAACTCTTCAACAATTCAATTGCAAGAGGTTCATCGTCAATAATTATTACTTTTAACATAACCCTATAATTTTCAAATAAACACTATGCGAAACGGCATTACTTTTTAAATTCAATTCAAAACTTCTAGGGTAAGATAATTCCAATCTTTTTCTCACATTTTCAATTCCTATTCCGGTAGATTCAAAATCGACTCTAGCACCACTATTTAATGTGTTATTTACAATGAATTCGAACACCGATGATTTAAACGAAAGTTTAATATCAATCTTCGATGCTTCATGTGCCGAAACTCCATATTTAAAAGCGTTTTCAACAAATGGCAATAATAACAAGGGGGCAATACTAAATCCAGATGAATCGAAAGCCATTTCGAAATTCACACTCACCTTATTAGTTAATCGCAATTTTTGCAGGTCGATATATTGTTTCAGATGTTCAATTTCATTATTGATAGAAACAGTTTCATTTTGCGCTTCTTGCAATAAGTATCTTAACAACTTCGATAGCTTCAATATTGATTCAGCTGCTACAGGATCATTATTCACTGAAAGCGCATAAATGTTATTAAGTGTATTGAACAAAAAATGAGGATTCACTTGTGATTTCAAAAAAGACAACTCAGCCATCAGTCTTTGATTCTCTAATTCTATTGCACTATTTTCTGCATCTATCCATCGCTTCAGCACAGGGCCTGCAATGCTTACAACAAACACCATCATAAACATAAGCGTTGTTGAAAGTAAATGATAAAGAAGCTGCGGCCCTAGTTTATCGAAATTCGAATTGATTCTCATTCGCAAAATAAAAGGCAACGAAATCAATAGAAATATAAAAAGAAGCACCAAAATAGCATACACAAAATATTTTCGCTGAAAGAAATAAAAGGGAATGAGAAACTTTCTGTTAATGTAAAAAAATGCTATCATCAACAAGACAGATGAAATTAGCAAAGTCATCACTCCTACATTTTGAAATAACGTTAAAAAGCTTTCATCAGGATTATTCAAAATTAAGATCGTCATCAATACGAAAAAAATCCAGCCGGCTATATGAATAAGTATATGTCGGGAAGATAGTTTCATCTTTTGATTTAAAACGAAGATAGTTGAATCTATCGTTTCATAGTAAAATGTACCGATCAAACCCAATCAAATTAAGGTGAATACCTCAATTAACCACTATTTCGACCATTCAGCATAGCTGGTAGGCGTTTCGTAAAGCCTTAAATTCACTAAATTGATACCGGCAGGAGCTGCTTTGGTAAGACGGTCGCGAATATCGAGCATTATGTTTTCGCACGTCGGTTGATAGTCGGTTAATAGAATACGCGATAAATGCTTATCAGGCCATTCCATTTCTGCCATTTCGCTTTTCTTACGGAGCACTAGGGCATGATCAAACAAATCGATAACTTCATCCTTGACCCATTTTTTGATATCACCAAAATCGGCAATCATACCATCTAAAGGAGCACCAGGTTGATCTAAAATATCGCCCGCCACAGATACATACAGAATATAGGTATGTCCGTGGATATGTCGGCATTTTCCGGGATAATGTTCCAGCGCATGCGCCATATCGAAGGTGAAAATTTTATTCAGTGTTACCATTGGGGTCAATTTCTTAATTGGGCTGCAAAATTCAGCATTCTTGCGTTAAGATCATAACCCTTTGCGCTATTTTCTGTTGACTTTAATCAATTTTACCATCACGAAAGGCCTCTCCGACTGTTAAAAGGCAATAAATAGTGGTAGTAATCATGAATCCGGGAAATACCACCAACCACCATGCTTTGTAATAATCTCTGCCTTCGGCCAGCAATGTTCCCCAAGTAACTGAATCTGCAGGGACACCTATCCCTAAGAAGCTTAATGAAGCCTCAGTTAACATACATAAAGCCACATTGAATACAAAAACCGTTATAATGGCAGGAAGAGCATTTGGCAGCAAGTGCTTAAAAAGAACTTTAAGAAATCCTGCTCCGCTCATTTTTGCGGCATCGATATAATCCAACGACATAATTCGCAAAAATTCAGCCCTCGACGTTCGCGATATTTCCATCCATCCTGTAATCGCTAACAAAAACACCAGACTAGTCCAACCAGGAATAATAAATCCACTTACAGCAATTATAATAAGTGTTTTTGGAAAAGAAGAAAACATAACATTTAATTGGGACTCGATAAAATCAATTGGAATAGAAAAATACAATTTCAAAATATTTTTCTTGTTAATGAATTTACTAAGAAAATAAAAAGCAAACGAGACAATTAACAATATTGAAATTTTTAACCAAAGAGCTGCGTTAACATTAAAAGAAATGTTTACAATCATAAGTAACCAAAGGATTATCAAAATCGAACTAACAACTGAAATTTTCTTTCCTTGCACTTTATAAATCGCAGAAAAGCCACCTAAAAAAATACCTAGAAATCCGCTTAATAATGCAGCGAAAATCCCTACATACAACGAAATTCCAGCACCATGAATTAGCCCTGCAAAAACATCACATCCTCGCAAAGTTGTACCCAGCCAATGACGATCAAAAACATCTTTGTTTACTTGATTGCCATTAATGTTTGTCGATAATTGCTTATCAAAAGGGCCAACATATCCCGAATTATCAAAATCACTAACGCCGGGGCTATACGAAATTGGAGCATTGATTCTCAAAATTGCGTTATCAAAATTTGCCTGGTTCATTGAAGTACTTAATGCGGGAAAATGAAATCCTCCAGCATCATAAACAATTAATGGCTGATCATTCGCTAAAAAGGGAGCTAACAATGCTATAACAAAAACTACCATTAAAAACTTCAAAGATCTTCTGAAAGAAGCTTTTTGTCGATATTTATGAAAGAAGAGTTGACTTAAACTACTCATACATCCCTCCTTTTTCAATTTTCAATCTAGGATCGAAATATGACTGAACAATATCCAACAAAACGAACGACAAAGAAGTAATTATTCCTATCAGCATAAAAATACTTATCAGCACCGGGTGATCTTGATTTTGCACAGAACGAATTAAGAGCGAGCCCATACCCGGAATTGAGAATACATTTTCGATTAATACTGAACCTGACAATAGTGCGGGGAAAGTAATCCACATTAAAGTAAGCGAAGAGTAAAAAGCATTTTTCAATGCAAAACGATAAACGATACTTCGTTCAGTATATCCAGAAGCTCTTGCAGTAACAACGTAGTCCTGTTGTAGTTCTGATAAAAGGCCATTTCTTAATAATCTTATAAAGAAAATTATTGCTCCATAAGAAAGTGCTATTACAGGTAATACAAAATATCCTATTCCAATGAATGCGCGCATAAATATTCCGATATCATCGGGAAACCCCTCAACAGGCTCAATACCTGATGAAGGAAATACATTTAAAAACATGGGACTAGCAAAGAAAATCAAGAACAAAACTGCCACCCAAAAGACGGGAACAGAATAAAGGAACAATAGCGCATTATTTAATCGTTCAATCCATTTATTATCACGTCGAATTACTAATTCACAAGCTGCGGGAATAGCAATAATCACCGAGAGCAACATAGAAAGAATAGAAATAATCATTGTAATGATAAATGGCTTTTTAATAACAGAATACACCGGCAAGCCGTTCAAATGAGAAGTACGATAAATTTTAACGATACCTGAATCACTTCCCTTCAACCACCCTTTGCACCAAGTATGAAACTGATTATTGCCATGAAAACTCATAGTTGGTATCCATTGCTTCCATCCAGACTTTACTATTCGAAGATTAGCCGAAATCAAATCAGTAGATTTCAAATGAGGAACATTTTCACTCTTCCATATTTCAATTACTTTATTATATGACGAGCTGAATTGATCCCATGTTTCTACTTTCATTAAATTCATGATCTCACGCGATATGATCCATTGATAATCGGGGGACATCAACTTCGCTTCCTCGCTACAATTCAATAATTGAGCATTTATTAAAGCGATAATATCCGGACGACCGGTTTCACGGCTGAGATTAATCAAGAAAGATCTTACAACAGGATTCGCAACATAATTAAATGAATCAGGCACGGCCATATTTCCTAATGTAAAATAAAAAACCGGCAAATTAAAACCATATTGGGCATACAGCTCCTCATAACGTTGATCCCTTACCGAAAGCGAAGATGCAGCATTACCCGACATCCCCGGCAAAGAGAGAACTGGATCACCAGGCTTTAATTTAAGCAATAGAAAAGACGCCAGTAAAATAACTGCTCCTGATACAAATAAGGTGGCTATAATGCCGGCGATTTTCCGCATTTAAATTATGGGTTCACAGCATTAGTAGCAGTAGGGTTTAACAATTTTACGTGATTATACAATAATCCCGGGCGTTCAGCATAAAACTCAACATCGGCAAATCGTTTATGCATTACACAACGACGTACCAATCCGTAGAGAAAGATATAAGGCTGTTGATCATAAATTGCCTGCTGCATTTGATATTCCAATGTAATTCGTTTATCTGTATCCATTGTAGTAGCGATAGCATTTATCATACTATCAGTTTTTGTTGATCCAAAGCCGGTATAATTGCTGCCTTGATTCACGTAGCTATCTGTAGACCATAGCTGACTATAATCCTCAGGCAAAGAAGTAGTATTCCATGCACCCATGGCCATTTCATAATCGTGAGTAGTAACTTTTTGCAACCACATCGGATAGTCGTAACCGTTAGCAACAATTTTTATTCCTGCAGGCTTCATACCTTCCGCAATAATGGCAGCCATTTCCTTCCATTCAGGAATTACCGAAAGATACGCCAATTCGATAACAAGATCTGTTTTTTTGCCATTAATTAATTTATCACGTATACCGTCATTATCTGAATCTCTCCAACCAGATTTATCGAGCAAATCGGAAGCAACTTTAATATTATAAGGTATAATTTTCAGAGCAGGATTCGACTCTTTCTTTAAAGGAGAAACAGGTCCCGCCACACGCTTATTAATTCCCTTATTTACTACCTTAATCATATCATCAATACGAGCAGCAGAAGCCAATGCTTTACGAACAGTCAAATCGCTTAAAATATTGGAATGTTTAACTCCATCGGGACGCATATTCATAGCGATATAAGTATATCCGTAAGTATCCATAAACTTACTATGATAATTTCGATTAAATGATGAATCTTGTTTTAGCTCCATCAACAGTCTTGTACCGAGGTAGCCGCTACCATCAATTTTTTGCGATAAAAATTCAATCTTTTGAGAAACCGGTTCTTGATTTACTTTAAAAATTATTTTATCGGGATAACTTTTTTCATTGTAAGAAGAAGAGTGATCACTCCAATGATTTTTCTTTCGTTCGAGCACCCAAGAAGAACCGGCTTCCGAAGCCACTAATTTATAAGGACCTAATCCATCAACATCATTCAAATTAGAACCACTGCCAACACTATTAAATCCATCGGCCCAATCAGCTATTTTCTTATCCAATTCAGGATGAGCAGAAGTATCATTCAACATATCAAAAGACATGGTAGAAGTAACCATTGCTGGGTCATAAAATTTTGAATGGATAATAGGGTAATCGCACCACATAGCAACATTCTGGACAAAAACCTGCTTCATAACAATCGTAAAACGCTTACTATCATTGGGGTCTTCAACAACCTCCTTCACATTTTCAAAATAGAACTTATTAGAAGGATTATTCGTCAATTTAAGTTTCGAAGCTTTTACGGTAAAAATCACATCATCTGCTGTCACTGGAGAACCGTCATCCCAAAAAACATCATTCCGTAAAGTAAAAGTCAACGATTTTTGATCATTTGAAACAATCGGCATGGCTGAGCAGATCCCGGGAGCGATAGTTCCTGACCTTAAATCAGTGCGTAATAATCCGGCATGCAAGTACAAAAAAAGCTCCGCACGAGTTTGGGAAGTGCCATTTGTGGGATGCAAATTGTCGGGTTCGGCCAAAATATGGACCAAAACTGAGTTGTTTTTTGGCCAATCGGACTCGAATTTGGAAGAATTCGGTAGTTTTCCGAAAGAATTATATCCATTTTCTAATGATGACACAGGAGCCACCGAGTTCGTGCAAGAAACTACAAAACACGTAAAAATGAATAAGTTGAATAAAGAAATGAGGTATTTATTATGACGAATTTGCATAGTACAAATATAGAATCTGAAATAATTTGAAATAAGAATCAATAAATTTAATCGAAAATTTTGGAAGATATTGCAATCTTCTTAGATTTGCAGCCCCACAAAATGGTGAGGTGCCTGAGAGGCCGAAAGGAACAGTTTGCTAAACTGTCGTACGGGTAACTGTACCGCGGGTTCGAATCCCGCCCTCACCGCCAGGCACTTCAGCCGATCAATGTTAGGAGTATCGTTTACATTGAAACATAGTAAAAAATTACACCACTCGGGGTGTAGCGTAGCCCGGTATCGCGCCACATTTGGGATGTGGAGGTCGTAGGTTCGAATCCTGCCACCCCGACAATTAGTTCTTCGACATCATTGATTGCTTTTCACAGTTTCGCCTCATCAGCAAAATTTTCAAACACAAGCAATGGTCGTTTTTTGCTAACAGACCTATCCATTACCGGTTCCGTAGCTCAACTGGATAGAGCAACTGCCTTCTAAGCAGTAGGTTTCGCGTTCGAGCCGCGACGGGACCACTTCTTCCCCCTCTTACATACAACTTTTTTCCATCAAATATTAGCTAATAATTTAAACTTTAACCTATTATATCATTTTCATTTTTTCTGGGAATTCCAATGCATCATCTATTGTATGCCGAATCGATTTTAAAAGTATGATTTAAATTATACTTTCTTAATTCTTTGCTCATAGTAAAATACTCATTACTACATTATACTTGTGATGCCGAAGTCTGTACTTGAATAAACAAGTCAGGAAGGCATAGAATGACAAATTCACTAATGGGGAAAGGGGACCTCAACAATTTCGCAATATCCACTAATGAGCTGATGGCGCGAAAAGCTAATCAGTTGCATTTAACCATTCTGTTGATTATTGGTATTTACGCTATCGGATATACTTTACTCGATTATTTGGATGGGAATTTTAGAGAGTTATGGCTCGACTTCCTTATTATTCCTTGCGTATTTCTTGGGCTGATTCTATTTAGAATGGGCTATTCGTTCATTTCTAAGTTTGTAACCATTGCTTTAATGACAACAATAATATCTGTATTCAGTTTATTAACTTGTCAGGAGACCGCTGTTCTTACATTCTTTATCCCAATATTTATTGGGATACTTATTATATTTCAAGGAGAGGAAAAATTCTGGGGATATGGTTTCGTCGGTATAAATATGGTGGTATTAATCTTTCTACTTACAACCGATATAGAACCATGGGGACCGAATCCCGCATCACAAAGTACAATACAAACTGAGTGGACATTAAACACCTTAGGCGCATCTTTATTAGCCATTTTAGAAGTAATGTTTATCCTTAAAATCAACAATTCATTTCAAGCTGATTTAATTGACAAATCAAATGCGCTAAATGAAACCAATTTCACTTTGCAAGCCGCAGTTAAGTCAAGAGAAAAAATGATGTCGGTCCTATCTCACGATATGCGCTCGCCATTACTTGTTCTTCTTTCATCGGTAGAAATTTTATCATCGGAAAAAGAGAGTAAGGAAATTAAAACAATGCTATTGACAGAACTAAAAAAGCGCATAAAACATACTATTACATTTATTGACAATATGCTTTTATGGGCGAGAAATCAGTCAGACTCAATAAAAGCGAATCGAGAAGAAATTTCACTACCTATTATCAATGAATTTCTTGAAAATTATTGTCGATTGTTAAATCACGAAAAGAATATTGAGTTCAGTATACTAGTACCATTAGATGGCCATATAATAGTCGACATCAATATTATTCAAGCTATTTTCCGTAACCTTATTTCTAATGCCTATAAGTTCACAGAAGAAGGAGGGAAAATAAGTATTAGCATAACACAGGCAAACGACTTTTATAAAATCCAAGTAGAAGATACCGGAAATGGAATATCTCCTGAAAACGTTCAGAAACTCTTACTAAGCGAGTCTTTCTCTACGTTAGGTACTGCACGCGAAAAAGGTCATGGATTCGGAATTCAATTAGTGAATGATTTCATTAAAGCCATAGGATCAGAATTACATATAGAATCAACTTTAGGAGTAGGATCAAGATTTTTCTTTTATGTTCCTATTGAATCAAATTAAATCTTTTACGAAGAAGTATTGAATTGACGAGAAATAAAATTCGACAAAAAGCACTTTGAAAATTTGCGGTATTTCTTCATAATCAACCAAAACTAATTCGACATAAAAATCAACATACGGTTACTAAATAATTGGTAAAGACATAAGATAACAGGACATAAAAAAAGAGAGCCCTTTCGAGGCTCTCTTTTCTATTGAGGTAATTCAGATTAGTTGATCACTAAACGTTGAACACCAATTTTCTTATTGTTTTGTTCTAATTGAACTAAATAAACACCTTTTGTTAAGTGTAAATTATTTACTTGAACTAAATTCATTCCTTCTATAACTTGCTCATTAACGAAGCTAGCTGCTTTCTTTCCATCGACTGTTAAAACAGTTACAGAAACCGGCATTGTAGATGTAGCATTGTATTGGATGCTGAAATCACCTGTTGAAGGATTAGGATTGATTCCGAACGAAGCAGATTTTGTATTGTGCGCAATACCTGTTGCATCACCTACACGTAAAGTAACAGACAAATCACTTTGGAAAACCTGATTTCCGAAATTTTCAGATACACGTAATCCAATGATGTAAGCTGCAGCTCTTAATTGAGATGTATTTGGTGTCCAGCTTACAGATGCTGAAGCACTTCCTATTCCATTAGTAATAGTTAATGTTGCAGGATTAGAAGCAAGCAAGAAAGGTTCGCCTGCACCTTCAATAGTGATATTTTGTGCATCTAGATCGAACACAGAAATACTCATTGTGAAATTTGAATTTGGAGCTAAAGTGTATGATTTTCCGTTGTAAGGAGCTGTATTAGAGTTAGTAATTACAGCCACAGGTAAGTTCGCACTAGGAACTACAATAATTTGCATATCACGAGTGATTTCTCCAATTTGAACTCCACTACGGAATTCTTTAACACGCATAGAAACTTGGTAGTTACCAATAGCAATTGGAAGGAACGTAATTTCACCTGTAAGTGGATCCATATTGAATGGAACTAATGAATCAGAAGTTGGTAATACATAACCCAAAACCGGAGCACCTGACATAGATAAAGGAATGTCTAATGACCAAGAAATTGAATCTCCATCAGCATCGAAAGGAAGAGGATTGTAATAGAAAGGAACGCTATCCTGTGCCAGTACAATTGGAGGATTTAAGAATACCGGAGTAGAATTAGTTGTATCTACTAATACATTAGAATAGAAATAATGACTTTCTACATCAGGATTAGCCATATTTAAGATCGCAGCATTTCGGCAACATTCTTCATAAGAAACAACCCAATTCCCTGTATTTGGGAACGTAACCACTGCATGATAAGTATACTCCTCAACTCCCGGTACTAAAACTGTAACAACCGTATCATAAGGAATAGTAACTGTAAATGATGTACCTGAGGTAGAATCAACGAAATTCAACGTTGCAGTGGGAGAAATTGTAATACCTGTCATATCGCGATATGCAGTATAAACCACGTTATAATCCATTCCGCTTATATGCGAAACAGTAATTTGTCCTCCCATCATGTGAGATGCATTGCTTCTCATTGTAAATGAGAGACATAATAATACTAAGAGTAAGGCTTTTTTCATGTTTTGTGTAGGTTACTATGCAAAAGAAAGTATAATTTTTAGAATAATACAAGAAATAATTCGATAAAACACAACATTTCTTGTACTTTTCTAAGAAACTATCAATTTTTACCCGTTTTGGTAGAAAACTGAATTGGCATTGAAACTATTTGATGATCAAATGGAACTTACTTCATAACATTAAAGATACCATAAATCTGACTTTCATTTCAATAGAAATTAATCTCTATGTTTGTAATACACCGAACCAACACTATTTCCCAAACAATAAATCCTTCTGTATATGTTAAAGCAATTATTTAAGATCTTTCTTATACTTTCAATATCTATAAAAGTTCAGGCACAAATTACAACCTTTCCTTATTATGAGCCATTTGACAGTGGCGCCGGAGGATGGACAACACAAACAATTAGCGGTTCTTCATGGGAATTGGGAACTCCTACAGCTGCAGGATCTCAAGGCTCTTTTACCTCGCCTAATTGTTGGGGAACTGATCTTGATTCGGGCTACAGAGTAAATAGTCTTACTTATTTAAAGTCGCCCAAATTTTATATTGGCTCGATGACCAATCCGTATTTTTCGTTTATGCAATTCCGTTATATGCCTACAGGAATGGATGGATTGTTTTTACAATATTCAACCGATGATATTTCATGGCAATCAATGGGATACTACAATTGCCCTTTTGCATCCAATTGGTATAATGCGACTTCCGTTTATAGCACTGGCAATCCAGCCTTCACCGGAATTTCAAATGGTTGGATGCAAAGTGGAATTTACCTTAATGGTTTAGGTCAGAATGATAGCATAAGAATTCGATTTGTTTTCAATAGTAATTTATTATTTGGAAGTGCTCAACCAGGAGCATTTATTGACAATGTGCAAATTTCAGAATCGGTTATTTTCCAAAAAGATCTTTATGTATTGTCGTTTATAAATCCATCAGGAAATATATTACCGGGCGCTACAAATTCAATAGATATATTAGTAAGAAATGCCTCAACAGTTGCAATCGACACTTTCACTTGCGGAATAAAAGTTGGCCCCACCTACCCTACTACACAAATAATTCAACATATCGATGCCGGGGCATTCGATACAGTGCATATAGGCACAATTGCATTTCCTCCTGGGCAAAATACATTGTGTGCGTTTGGATCTTTGCAAGGCGACATTAATCAAGCGAACGATACCATCTGTAGCACATTTATAACATCAGCTAATCTTCCCTACTTCGAAGATTTTGAGACAAGCAATGGTGGTTGGTACAATTCTACGCTATCTACAACAAACTGGGAATATGGCACTCCGAATTATCAAACAACTTCCGGAGCACATTCAGGAATAAAATGTTGGGATATTACTTTAGATACAGCCTATGCAAAATATGCTTTATCCTATTTATACACCCCCTATTTTGACTTTACTACCATTGGGGCAAGTTATTTATCATTCTGGTTGAATTATAGTTCCGAAATATACTACGATGGAACAAGAATGGAGTACTCTACTGATGGAGGCAATTCATGGTATTTATTAGGAACAGTTAACGATCCCAACGCAACAAATTGGTATAATACAATTTCACTCAACTCTACTGGATTACCTGCATGGCACAACACAAGTTTCGGTTGGCAAAAATCGACTTACAATTTAACATTTCTTCAAAGCTTCAATCATGTTCAATTTAGATGGGTATTTGCGTCCGATGGTGTTATTGAAGATGACGGAATAAGTATCGATGATGTTTCAATTCAGCAACTACCCAATATTGAACCGGCATTATTAACACTATCCACTTCATATTTAAGCCACCCAATTGGAACGACTACTGATTCAATTTTATTTGTTGTAAGAAATCAAGGAAGTCAAACATTAACTAATTTCAACTATGGATATTTAGTCAATGGAATTCAAGGACCAATTGGAACTTTTAATGGCACGGTATTGCCGGGTGATACTGCATTTGTTACTTTACCAGGATTATTGGTTGCGAATACATCAAACTTGGTATGCGGTTATATCCAAAAAAATGCTGATGCCGATACAACTAACAATCAAAGTTGTTTAATAATAAATGGAATAATATCCTATGCAATTCCTTATTATGAAAGTTTCGATACTGGTAATCTTGGTTGGTACGCCGACAATTCACTTTCAGTTGGTTCAGAATGGCAACTAGGATACCCATCATTTGGAGTAACAACTGGAACTCATTCCGGTAATAATGCATGGGATGTTAATTTATCTACAGCTTATAATTCAAATGCAAAGTGCTACCTCTATACTCCACTTTTTGATATCTCAACTGCTGTTCATCCAAAATTAAGTTTTTGGCAAAACAGAAATTCGGAGGCGGATTGGGATGGAATGAGAGTTGAATTTTCATTCGACAACCAAAACTGGGGAGTGCTAGGAACAGTAGGTTATCCAGGAACTATTAACTGGTACAATAATATTTCTCTTAACTCTTCCTCATTACCTGCATGGGATGGAACATCTCTTGGTTGGGCATATTCAGAATTTCCATTAGATGCATTTCAATCTTCGCCTTACATTCAATTCAGATTTGTGTTTACTTCTGACAATTCAGTTGTTACTGATGGAATAACTATTGATGATTTTGCAGTAACAAGAGCTTTAGAAAAAGATGCTTATTTAATGTCAATTACTAATCCTACAGCAAGCTCTATTGAAGGATTTATATCTCCCGTAAACGTGATTGTGAAAAATAATGGCAGCACGCCAATAACGCAATTAAATCTTTCTTATGTGTTTAATAATGGAGCGCCTCAAACGCTAAATTGGTCAGGGAATTTACAACCAGATTCAGTTATAAGTTTAACATTAGGTAGTGTAACCTTGTTAGGAGGAAATAATAATTTGATAGTATATAATACATGGCTGCAGGATATGTATCACATGAATGATACTTTAAGTGCAACAATCTATGCACAATATCTTACCGATGCTGCTGTAACTACAATTATTAATCCTACTTTAAATGTTGCTTCAGGAACAACACAACAAGTAACAGTTCTATTAAGAAATGATGGTGTTAATACATTGACGACAATTCCAGTAACAATGCAATTAAATAATGCTACTCCTATAAGCTCTATTTGGTCAGGTGCATTAAGTCCGGGTGCATATACAATGTTTTCAATGCCAAATATTACATCTGTAATTGACACAAATCGATTAAAAGTATATATTGATTGGGCCAATGATACTAACCATGAAAACGACACAGCCTACTCAAAATATTATGGATATTTAACAGCTTCATTGCCCTATTCAACCGATTTTGAATCAGCAAATGGAGGATGGAGACCGGAAAATATTAGTCAATTTACGAAATGGCAGTATGGCTCACCTTCATTTGGTGCAACCACCTCTACTCATAGTGGATCAAACTGTTGGGACATAAACCTAACTACACCCTATTTTAGTGGAGCAAATGCCACTTTAATTTCGCCCTATTTCCAAGTCAATTCCGGCAATACATTTAAGCTTGACTTCTGGACAAACTATTCAACAGAATCAAATGCTGATGGAATGTTTGTTGAATACTCAGAAGACGAAGTAAATTGGACACATTTGGGAATTGTAAATGATCCTCAAGGAAGCAATTGGTATAATTCAAATATCATGCTCAACGAAGCTGCATGGAGTGGTTTCTCACAAGGTTGGAAACAATGCAGCTACACCTTTAATCCGACCATTACAAATGGATATTTATTACTAAGATTCAAATTTATTAGTGATGTAAATGTGGTAGAGGCCGGAGTGTCTGTTGATGATGTAAACCTTTCGGTGATGACAGGAATAAATGAAGAAATTGGAAAATCTAGAATAACAGTCTTCCCCAATCCAGCAACTAATTTAATTAATATAAAAGGAAATATAACTCATCCATTTGAAATCAAGAATGCTTTAGGTAAATCGATATTAAAAATAACTGACATAAATAAAGAATACTATATTGACTTTAGTAAATATAGTCCCGGAATTTATTTCATTTTCGGAGAAGATTTTACGGAAAAAGTAAAAATTATCAAGTTATAAAAAAAGGGAGCATAAGCTCCCTTTTTTTATAGATTTACTAATATTTATAAAATTAAGTTTCTATATTTTCAATCTTTTGAAGTGTTCAATTTCTAATTAGTAAATCACTAAGCGTTGAACTCCCACCTTAGTATTATTTTGTTCTAATTGAACGAAATAAATACCTTTCGTTAAGTGTAAATTATTTACTTGAACAACATTCATTCCTTCAAATACTTGGTCATTAACAAAGCTTGCAGCTTTCTTTCCATCAACTGATAATACATTTATGGATATTGGCATTGTAGATTTTGAATTATATTGAATACTGAAGTCACCTGTTGAAGGATTTGGATTAATTCCGAAAGATGCAATTTGAGAATTATGAGCGATTCCTGTAGCATTTCCAACACGCAATGAAATCGAAATGTCGCTTTTGAATACTTGATTTCCGAAATTATCGGAAACACGCAAACCGACAACATATGCTGCATCTCTAATTTGAGATACATTTGGCGTCCAACTTATAGAAGCAGAAGCACTTCCAAATCCATTAGCAATTGTCAATGTTGCAGGATTTGAAGCTAGCATAAATGCTTCACCAGCACCTTCAATATAAGTATATTGAGCATCCATATCAAATACGGAAACATTCATAGAGAAGTTTGCACCGGGATTAATAGTAAAATCTTTTCCATTGTATGGAGCAGTGTTTGAACTTGCCATAACAGCTACAGGGATGTTAGGACTTGGAACCACAAGAATTTGCATATCACGAGTAATTTCCCCTATTTGAACACCACCTCTAAATTCTTTCACGCGCATTGAAACTTGGTAGCTTCCGATTACTATTGGAAGGAATGTAATTTCTCCTGTAATAGGGTCCATATTGAAAGGAACTATTGAGTCAGATGTTGGTAAAACATAACCTACAACTTGAGTTCCACCCGTTGAAAGAGGAATATCCAATGACCATGAAATTGAATCTCCATCAGCATCGAATGGAAGAGGATTGTAATAGAAAGGAACACTATCTTGTGCTACTACAATCGGAGGATTTAAAAAAACCGGCGTAGAGTTCGTTGAATCAATTAGCACATTAGAATAGAAATAATGGCCTTCTATATCAGGCATTGCCATATTTAGTATTGCTGCATTACGACAGCATTCTTCGAAATAAATGGTCCAGTTACCGGTACTTGGGAAATTAACTATCTCATGATATTTATATTCTTGCACCCCAGGCACTAAGGCGATAACATATGGATCATATTGAATATCAACAGTAAACGTCGTATTAGTGGCGGCGTTTACAAAAGTCAATGTTGCTACAGGTGAAATAGAAATACCAGTAACATCACGATAGGCTGTATAAACGACATTATAGTTCATTCCGCTAACATGTGAAACAGTTATTTGCCCTCCCATCATGTGAGAAGCATTGATTCTCAGTGAGAATGAGAGAAAAAGAAGTATTAACAGCAAGGCTTTTTTCATGATATTATATAATCTGAATGCAAATAAACGCATAATTTTTAATATTAATGCACTTAACCAAAAAAGATTTCACAATTGAACTACGGTTATAATTAATTGATTTCCTAATCGTTTTGTTGTTATTTGCAATATAAATATAGATGTAATTTAAAGACTTAATTTTAAATTATGTTATTGAATTCTGAATCTTTTTTTGTTATTCGATAAAATTATATATTTGTGTAACTGGCCTAACAAAATTCTGATTTTAATAAAAACAAATTATGATAAAGAAACTCTACTATCTGTTTTTGATTTTGATTTTTCCAAATACAACTTACTCTCAAATAACAACATTCCCATATAGTGAACACTTTGATAGCGGAGCAGGAGGATGGACATCACAAACTATTAGCGGAACATCATGGGAATTAGGTTTGCCAACAGTATGGGGAATATCAGGCGCATATAGTGCTCCCAATTGTTGGGGAACAGATTTAGATTCGGGATATAGAGTAAATAGTCACTCATACTTAACTTCTCCAAAATTCTATTTTGGTTCAATGACTAATCCGTATTTTTCTTTTTACCAATTTCAGAGTGTAATGAATCAGATTGACGGATTTTTTCTGGAATACACAACCGACGATGTTACGTGGCAATTATTGGGTGATTACAATTGTTCTTATGCTACAAATTGGTACAACAACGCCACCATATATGCTGCGGCACATCCTGCTTTCTCGGGAAGCACGAATGCTTGGACACAAAGCGGAATATATCTAAACAGGCTTGGGATCAATGACAGTATGAGAATACGATTTGTATTTAAGAGCAACGATGTCTTTGGAACCGCCTTACCAGGAATATTTATAGACAATGTAGAGTTTTATCAGAATCCAGTATTTCAAAAAGACATAGAACCACTTGGATTTATAAACCCTACAGGCAATTTCTTCCCCGGGAACACCTACCCAATCGATCTCTTAATAAAAAACATTTCGAAAGTAGCGATAGATACAATTACATGCGGAACACAAATTGGCACAAATATTTCTACTACTCAAGTAATTCAACATATCGATTCAGGAGCTATTGATACAATACATTTAGGCACGAGATTATTTCAACAAGGTCTAAACTATTTATGTGCATTTGCAACACCAAATGGAGATATATATCACGGCAACGATACTATTTGCAATTCATTTGTTACAACCTCAAATTCGAACAACTACGTTCAAGATTTTGAAACTAACGACGGATCATGGTATAATAGTTCAACAGCTTCTACTTCGTGGCAATATGGAACACCTACATACGGACAAACCTCTACGGCGCATTCAGGAACAAAATGTTGGGATATAAATTTAAACCTATATTATTTTGATTTGGCGAATGCTTTTTTATATACACCAATATTTGATTTCACAACCATTCCGCTCTCAAAACTATCCTTTTGGATTAACTACTACACTGAAACAAACTTTGATGGAACTAGACTTGAATACAGTACAAATGGAGGATTAAATTGGCAGGTATTAGGATATCCTGGCGACCCAAATGCTACTAATTGGTATTCAACATTCAACTTAGATTCAACAGGACTACCTGCATGGACTGGAAATAGTTACGGATGGCTACACGTACAACACGACCTATCTTTCCTACAACCTTTCAATAACGTGCAATTTCGATTTTCCTTCACTTCAAACTATACGAACAATTCTGACGGTGTCAGTATCGATGATTTTATTATACGACCTATATCTTTCAAAGATGTCAAATTAAGTACAATAACGAACAACAATTTAAATTATCCTTTAGGAAATGTTACTGATTCTATTACGTTTAAATTAATAAATTTAGGAACATTACCTATAACAAATTTCATTTATGGTTATACCATCAATAATTCTCCAGGTGCCTCTACAATCTTTAACGGTTCATTATTACCTGGAGATTCTATTCAAATTAAATTACCGGGATTTAATCTTTTAAATTCACCTTCTTCAATATGTGGATACATACAATTAGTAGGTGACGTGGATACAACTAATAATTCGACATGCGTATTATTCTATGGAACACAATTATATCCTTTACCATATTTCAATAATTTTGATGGAGGTAGTCCCGACTGGCGCCCGGACAATTCATTGTCAATCGGATCTTCTTGGGTATTAGGTTATCCTAATTACGGATATACCTCTGGCACACACTCAGGAAATAAAGCATGGGATATAAACTTAATCACAGGCTATTTCGAGAACGCTAATAGTTACTTATATACGCCAATTTATGACATATCAAATTCAGTTCACCCAAAATTGAGTTTTTGGCAAAAAAGAAAAGTTGAAAGCAATTGGGATGGAATGAGAATTGAATACTCCGTTGAATCCCAGAATTGGAATTTATTAGGACACAAAGATTTCCCTAACACAGTAAATTGGTATAACGATTCTTTAATCAATTCGTCGCAATTACCTGCATGGACAGGAATGTCTTCAGGTTGGGAATATTCTTCAATCTCACTTGACACATTACAACCCGCACAATACATTCAATTCAGATTTGTATTTACATCGGATCCAATTTTAAATGAAGACGGTATTACAATTGACGATTTTGCTATAACGAAAGCTTATGAAAACGATGTGGAATTACTTTCGTTCTCTTCCCCGGGGTCCAGTTTAATTGAAGGAACTGTTACTCCCATACGAGTAAATGTAAAAAACAAAGGAACAAACCCTATAACCCAATTAAATTTATCATACATAATCAATAATGGAACAGTGCAAACATTCAATTGGACAGGTAATTTATTAACCGACTCAATAGTTAATGTGAATTTAGGCTCCATAACTCCAATTGGAGGAAATAATAATATTATTGTCTACAACACATGGCTAGCTGATATGGATCAAAGTAACGACACATTGAAAATTAATCCCTATGCTATTTATGCTCAAGATGCAGGAGTGTCATTAATAGCATCTCCAGTAAACAATACAATATCTGGTTCAACACAAACTGTATCTGTATCATTAGTGAATGATGGGGCCTATACTTTAACCAATATACCCATATCGATGAAATTGAATAATGACTTACCGATTACATCAACATGGACGGGAAGTTTATTGCCGGGAGCAACTACCAATTATCAAATGCCAAATATAATTGCTGCTATCGATACTAATCGCTTAAAAGTTTATATCGATTGGCCAACAGATATTCATCACGAAAATGACACTGCATATTCCAACTTCTTTGGTTACACAACCATGTCATTAAATTATTCAACTGATTTTGAAACACCTAATGGAGGTTGGAGAACAGAAACATCAAATCAGCTTACACAATGGCAATATGGGACTCCAAACTTTGGTTCAACTAATACTACACACAGCGGAAACAAATGTTGGGACATCAATTTAAATTCACCCTATTCCAGTGCTGTAGTTGCTTCGTTATTGTCGCCATACTTTATAGTTAATCCTGGAACAACACTTAAGCTAGACTTCTGGACCAACTATTCAACTGAAACAAACATGGATGGACTATACATTGAATACTCTCAAGATGAAATCAATTGGACGCATTTAGGGATAGTCAATGACCCCCAAGGAAATAACTGGTATAATTCAACTTTAACACTTAATAAACCCGGATGGAGTGGAATTTCACAAGGTTGGAAAAACTGTAATTATACATTTACACCTAATTTAAATACGAACTATATTATATTCCGATATAGATTTATAAGCAATGTCAACTTGGTTGATGCTGGAGTGTCTGTTGATGATGTAAACCTTTCGGTGGTGACGGGAATTGCAGATTATAACTCAAAAAGCATGTTGAAATTATTCCCTAATCCGGCAAAATATTATATACAAGTATCTTGCCCTGCAGAATTTATCAATGACAACCTCATAATAAAAAATATGCTAGGCCAAACAATTTACAATCAAGAAATAATTGAAAGAGAATTCGAAATTGATATAGATGGTTTTGCCCCAGGAATATACTATCTAGCTATTGGTAAACATCCTCAATCAAACACGAAATTCATCAAACAATAAAAAGAAAGGCTGTCAAAATTGACAGCCTTTTTTTTATTACTCTATTACTAATTTTGTAGCAGTTTTTCTAAGATTAATTTCGGGACTTAAAAAATATAACCCTGGAGAAATTCCAGTAAGATCAATTGAAAGTACTTGATGATCTGAACTTATCTCAATTAATTTTCTACATGCTACTCTTCCCGCTATATCAGTAATTAAAATTGCATTTCTACCTTTTTTCAAATTCAACAATTCAACTGTAATCGTGCCATTTTTAGCTATAGGATTAGGATAAACTATTACACCATCTTTTATTCCATCTATTTGTGGCAACCCCACAGTAAACGAATACGACAATGAAAGTGATGAACATCCATTACTGTCAGTTACCATTAATGAGTAAGACCCATTTTGTGTCATAATATACGATTGCGAGTTCGCTCCGGGGATTATTGTACTGTTGAATAACCATTGATAGGCTATTGCTGAAGTTGTAGCATAGATCGTATCTAGATTTACTGAAAATGTTGAAGTTAACGATGGCTGTAATACAGTAATAAATCCTGTGAATGTTTTAGCATCAGATCCATTAGCGTTATTTACTGTGAGTGTAACATCATAGGTTCCTGCAGTTGAATATACGACAACCGGATTAGCATCATTACTTACTGAAGGAATCCCGCCAGAGAAAGACCATGTATGACTTAATGGGTTTCCCGACGATAAATCAGCAAACTGAACTGATGACCCTTCACAAACGATACGATTATAAGCTGCAATGTCAGCAACAGGGTTTGCAACAGTATATGCAGCTAAATTTACATTATCAATATATAAATTATTACCATAATGACCGCGATTCTGAAATATGATCATTAAATTCGGCTCGTTTACATAAGGCGTTAGACTAACGTTTTCTGTCCTCCATTGTGTTGGGTCCGGAATAAAAAACCCTGTATTATCAGGTGCCGTTGTTAAATCAGTATAACCTTTATTGTACACTTCGGTAAATGTATTTCCGCAATCAGTCGATACTAATACTGACAATGTATCATGATAGCCACCATCATAACGTGCGTAAGCAACATCAAACGTAAGATTTACGGAATCTAAATTCTGAAAATTTAATTGAGGTGTTCTGAATTCATCACGCTTACCATTTGCGTCATTATTATAATTATCAAATAGCATTGCATTTAAACTATTTCCGTAACCTCCTGCATTTCCCGACAACACCCAACCTACTCCATCATCACCGTCATCTTTGGAAGTCCAAAATTGAGGATAATTACTTTCAAATCCTTCGCTTAATGGCAATGCATGCGAAGAACTTATTGTAATGTAATTGGAAATTACCAATGAATTATTACCAATCGAATTTGTCACTTGCAGTGATACTAAATATACTCCCGGAGTTGAATAGGTTACTAAAGGATTTAAAGCTGTTGAAGTGGAAGGCGTACCTCCTTGAAAATACCATTGTCGTGATATAGCATTCGCACTTAGGTCAGTGAATTGTATCGCTTCTCCTGCACATGCTTGAGTGCTTGAAGCCATGAATGATGCCAATGGCAATTGACTTTTATTTAACGGACATTCCCATACTCCTTTACCATAATAGGAGACTCTTATTTTACTAGCACCAGTTCCGTCATTAAACATCATAAAGTCGGTTATATGTGCAATTGATGGTAATCCACCTGAATAATTCACCCAACTTGACAAAACATTATTCCGATAATAAACTCCGGTAGCACATCCAATGTAAACTGATTCATCAACACTATAATAATCACAAATCAAATTAATCACATTGATGTTCGGATAATTATTGGTGATATTTGTCCAAGTCTGCCCTCGATTAGACGAACGGTATACTTTGCTATTACATGCTACATAAACAACATTAGTATCAGACATAACTACATCAACTGATGCACTTATATTTGATGAGGAAGGCAAACTTAAAATAGTAATCTGCGGCGTTCCTGATGTAGCATTTTCAATGCGATAAAGTTTAGCATTCGCAGTAACAACATATACCGTATTACGATTATACGGTGTTGCTTTAATGGCTTTTATATTTTGACCTAGTGCCGAAACAATTGTCCAAGTGGGAGTATTATTTAATAAATTGGTTGAAACACAAAGCGTGTCTTTTCCAACATACGCAACATTGGTATCGGCAGGAGTAAATGAATAGCAGGTATTACCATCTGTAACAACCGGCAAATTGAGTGATACAGATCCTTGATTAGGAATTAATTTTCTTCTATCTCCATCGTTAAAATAATAAACCGAATTATTATGTGAATAATCGAATCCGCAATGCGGGCCCCAATCTCCTCCTCGATTGCATTTCCAAACATTTGCCGAATAAAACAGCTCACCATTATCTTGCGTTCCGATACTGATTAAATCTTCTCTTGTATTACTTTGTCCCGCATGGTATATTTCTGTACTAATAATACCGTTACTTCTTGTCGTCCATGCAGTTCCACCATTCACACTCAACCATACGCCTCCATCATTTGCTTCCCATAATTGAGTAGGATTATAAGGATTCAAAAGAATATGATGCATATCGGTATGCAATATAGCCCACCATTGCGTTAACTGCGTCCAATTTATTCCGCCATCCGTCGACTTCCAAACCACATGTGAAGCAAGATAAACCTTATTGGCATCGGTAGGATCAGCGCAAAGCGAAAAATTATAATTTCCTTGTCCGCCGCCACCACTATCATATCCTGTTAAACTCACTGAAGGATTATGATAAACAGTAGTAAAATTATCTCCGGCATCAACCGACTTTATCACTGTGCCTTCATCAGCTTCCATTGCAACATAAACAATATTACTATCGGCTTCACTAACTGCAATTCGCATTCCTCCTCCATTTCCTCCAGGAGGCGTTGTACCTGAAGTTATTTTAACCCATGTTTCACCCCTATCACTGCTTTTAAATACTTCATCCATATTAACGGCGTACAAAGTATTCGTATTGATATTAGGCTTCCACTTCATATCGGTAAATTGTCCGCCGACATGTTTTACCGTCCAATTTTGTCCACCATCATACGTTTTCCAAATTCCATTATTTGTTGCAGCAATTAAAATATTGTGATCTTGAGGATCCATCAATAATTCTAGCGCCATTCTATTCCCAATGGAAATATTAGCAGGTGTCCAGGTAATTCCACCATTGGTAGTTTTGTAAACGCCATAACTAGTTCCGTAATAATTTGGATCTCCCGTTCCCAAATAAATAATACTGTCGTTCGTATAATCAATGCATACAGAAGCACACTGCATATTAGGAAGGAAGTCGGTTCCCATAACGGACCAATTCACTCCATTATTCAAACTTTTGTACAATCCTCCGGAAGCAGTGGTAACATACATTATTTGAGGATCGGTGGGATGGAATTTTATTTGAGTACATCTTCCAATTCCATTTATTTGTCCACTAATATTAGTAGGAAAAGCAATAGGACCTGTACATGTCCAGTTACCCGAAATTTGTGCCGACAAATTCAACGACATTGCCATGAATGTCAATATGAAAATTATTTTAGATCTCATCACCTTATTGTCTTGCATTTTTCCAAATTTCTAATCTTTCAGATGGATAAAGTATTCGTCCGTCGTCTTGCACATAAGGCTGCATCATAATCTTCCAATGCTCAAATCGTTTACATTGATAGGTATATTTTCGCGCTTCTTTTTCAGGATCACGACCGAATAATCTTTTTAGCCATGAACCCTTTTCTTTCTCCTCTTTTTTGGTGGCACCTTTCATCCCCATTGTTTCTTCTTCTTCTAAAGGCTTCTCACGATTTTTCCAAAACTCATCATAAGCATGTATTGCTGTAAAGTAATTGGTTAGGGTATCGTCCATCATTTCGATCCAATACGGTCGACGAGAATAATCAGGACTTTTTTGAGGTGATTGAGCTTGAATAGTATTGTTAAATAATATCAATACCACCAATGCAAATAAATAGCGCATAAGGAAATTGTTTGGAACTCAAAATTAGTCAATTTGGAGAAAGGAGATTGAAAAAAAGCAAAAAAGGCAGAAACATCATCTGCTCCTGCCTTTTCTAACAACGTGATTTTACTATTCAACAACGAAGCTCTTCGTTAATTCACCTAGTTTATCGGTGAAAGATAAAGTATAAAGTCCTGCCTTCAATTCAGAAATATCAAGAATCAACATATCGGATGTAGTATTTAAAATTGTTGATACGCTTTTAACTCGTCGTCCAGTATTATCATAAATAAACAAAACAGATTGTCCAACGAGCACATCTTTTAATTGAATATTCAATGTACGATTTGCACTTACTGGATTCGGATAAACATAAACTGTACGATCTTGTCCGGGCAAAGCAAATACAGAAGCTACCGATCGATTCACAGGATTCGACAGCATCGAACAACCGAAGCCTGATGTTGCTATTACCGTATAAATACCACTAGCAACCGGAGTATAAATCGTATCAGTTGCGCCAGGAATTGGAACTCCATTTAAACACCATTGAAAACTTGCTCCCGGATAACTTATCATCAAATCATTACCGGATGCAACAACTTCCGGACCGGAAACATATACGTTCAAAATTTTATTTGTGATACCATTTGTTGAACAAAAATTATCCTTGAACTTAAACAAGAATGAAAAACATCGTTGGTGCTGTAAGCAACCATTTGAATACCCGGCATGCGCACACGCTGATGGAAATTTAAATGTGCTCGCAACAAATGCAATTCCGGTTCGAGGCATTATATTGTTCATTGCAGCACAAGGAGGTATTAAACAACCATTAGTAAATGACGTATCATTTAATCCGAAATGCGGGCTTACAACATCCATGGTAATACTTTGAAGCGCTCCACCATTGGCAGCACTTAAAAATTCATAATCGGTTGCGCCAACACTTCTTATTAAAGTGTCGCCTGCAAGGACAGTTACATCCTCAACATTTAAACCACCATTTAGATCCGGTGATGTATTATTAACACCAGCACTAATTGTACAATTATCTACAACAAATTGAATTTCCCTAAAAATTTCTGCTGTTTTTACACCACACTTATAAGAAGTAACTTTTGTAACCGTAACAAAAGCCCCATTGGTATAACTTCTAAAAGAAATCAATCCGGAACTCGCATCAATTGATGCCGAAACATTTAATGGATTTAAGCTAGGTCCAGGAGTTGGCGACTGATAGTTATATCCAGCTGCATAAGCATATGCTGGGGAAGGATATATTGTACCATCGAGTGGAACAGCCCATTCATACATTAATGAATCTAATTCAGGATCGAAAGCAGCATGGTTATAGTTAACATTATCTCCTGAACAAACAGACATGGTAGGAGCTTCAGCAAACTGAGGAGAAGCATCAAAACAAGGACTAGTGTTTGCACCATTAAATGGGTACATTATCGCTCGCAAAGTAAAATCCCCTGAACCCGCGGCACTCAAATTTGTAACTGCCGCATTCCTACAACAATCAATATACACAAAATACCATCCACTAGTTGGAGGAACTCCCGAAATCGAAATAGGTGCTGATTCA
>Ga0255344_1000835_pt1 | contig 45887 bp, 28 predicted proteins | sample wastewater_treat_5_FD_192414 | JGI IMG/M metagenome (GOLD analysis project Ga0255344, IMG submission 192414) | Wastewater microbial communities from Lulu Island WWTP, Vancouver, Canada - plant18 | ecosystem: Engineered > WWTP > Wastewater > Unclassified | place: Canada: Vancouver, British...
TGCTGGCCAACATGAGCGCATGGGTACACTATTCCCTCAAACGGTATTACGGATGTATGGGCGACGGCAGGTTCGGCACCGTTGACGGAGAGATAACCAAGCGCGGCTATATCATGTCCCATTTTGCCAAATATGTTGCCGGCACCACACGTATAGAGCATAAAATAAACAGTTCCGACGGATATTACGGTTCGGCATACCGCTCGGTAACGGGCGACAGTATTATCTTCATGATAATCAATCCTACCCGGAATGATTATGACATGACCTTTCGTATTCCTTATGAGTCTAAGAGCGGACTATCGGTAATCACCGCCGAAGAGTACAACATGAAGAAAAAGAGACTCTACTATCCGGACAGAACGACCTCTCCGGTCGAGAATGTTCCCCCGTTCAGTGTCTGCACCTTTCTGTTTGAACGCACCGTTGCAGCCGACATTACGCTCTCAGCCGAGGGTGAAGGAATAGTCCAAGGCAGCGGAAGCTTCCCTTACGGTTCAACCGCTACCGTTTCGGCCGAACCGTCGGAAGGCTACAGATTCATCGGCTGGAAAGTTGATACCATGGTAGTAAGCGTCAATCCTTCATATACCTTCACTGTCGAGAAGGACATCTCGCTGACTGCCATTTTCAGCAACGACGAGGTCTTTGGCGTAGCCATAGCTCCCCATTCGAAAACAACGGTCTCAGGATCCGGCATATTCAATCCCGGTACTACCGTGACGGTAAATGCCGTTCCGCTAACGGGATACCGCTTCGTTGCCTGGGTAACCGACAATGGGGATTCGATATTTTCAAACCCATATGTTTTTCAGGTTGAAAAGAGCATCTCCTTTAGCCCTGTAGTGGAGATCAACCGTTACAATATCACCGTTGCCGATGCCGAACACGGCAGCATTCAGGGCGCCGGCATCTATTCTCACGGCGATTCTGCCCTGCTGACGGCCCGCGCCGACTGGGGATATTGCCTCAGTCACTGGATTGTCAACGATTCTCTTATAACAGTAACAGCCGGCGATTCCCTGCTGGCAGTTGAAGTAACCGAACCATTGAGAATTGCAGCCCTCTTCACCGAACGCCATTTCGACATTGAGCTGAAAGCCGATTACGGCGGCAGTGCGCGCATAAAAGGAGAGGCATTCGGCGTGCGGACCAACTATCTGGATACGATAACTGTTGTGGCCGAGGTAACCAGAGAGAGATACATTTTTACCGGATGGTTTGAAGAAAATGAGACGACACCCATCTCATTGGAACCGGAATATACATTCGTCATAACCGGCAGCAGAAAACTTAGAGCCGGTTTTGAGCGACAACTGATAGACATTACGGTCATATGCGGCGAAAACGGCAGCGCATCGGTCAATAACAACAAAGTTATTTATAACAGAACCGTTATCCTGCGTATCGAACCCGATTTGGGTTTCAAACTTGACCGTCTCCTTATGAACGGAGAGGATGTGACTGCCGATGTCAATGACAACTCCTTCAGGATGCAGGTGACCGAACCCATCACCTTCAATGTTACCTTTACAATTGACACGGGAGTTGGTTCCCTGTCGGTACCGGTCGAAAGAAAGCTATACAATCTTAATGGCAAGGAGGCCCTTGTACCTGAAAAGGGTATCTTTATAGAAGAGACCATCTATCCCGACGGTACCCGAAAAGTGAGAAAAATTATAATTCAATAACTCTTAAACAAAAAAAAATGAAAGCAAGAATTCTAACTTTAGCTGTAGTAGCCCTGGTTTCATCAACACTTTGGGCTCAAAATCCCATTATCAGGGACCAATTTACAGCCGATCCGTCAGCCCTTGTGGTTGGCGACCGTGTGTATGTATTTCCTTCGCACGACATCAAGGCTCCGGCCGAGTATGCACGCAAGGACTGGTTCTGCATGGCCGACTACCATGTCTTCTCTTCGGACAATCTGACCGACTGGACAGACCACGGCATGATTGTTGACCAGTGGAGTGCGCCATGGGTCAATGAGGCAGGTTATTCCATGTGGGCTCCCGATTGCAAACAGAATCCCAACAACGGCAAGTACTACTTCTTCTTCCCTGCCGGCGCCAAAACACAGCCCGGACAGCGTTTCGGCGGCAATCGCGTAGGAGTATGTATATCGGACTACCCCGAAGGCCCCTATAAGCCTGAGGCCACCCCGCTTGAAGGCGTAGGCGGCATAGACCCCTGTATATTTGTCGATGACGACGGTCAGGGATATCTGGTAATGCCCGGTATAACCATCACCAAACTCAACGATGACTGGCTCTCCATCTCGACCGACCCGGCCGACCGCCACCGTGTGGAAGAGGTTCCCACCAGAGGTCTTGTCGAAGGTCCCTATCTCTTCAAGCGCAATGGGAAATATTACATGACCTTCCCGTGGGCGCGTGAGGTTGAAGAGGTGCTGGCCTACTGTATGGCTGACAACATATTCGGTCCGTACAAATTCATGGGTGTATTCTTCGAGGAGCATGAGAGCAAGTGCTGGACCAACCACCACTCGATCATTGACTTCAAAGGACAGACCTACCTGTTCTATCACAATAACATGTATTCACCCGAATTCGACAAGAACCGTGCAGCCTGCGCCGACAGTCTCTTCTTCGAGCCTGACGGGACCATCCGTATGGTGAAGCCTACTCTGCGCGGCATTGGCGTGACCGATTCAAAAAGCAAGATCCAGCTTGACCGCTACACCGCACTAAGCGGCATCGGCGACTCCATAGCCTATCTCGAACCGAGCAACTACTTTGCAGGCTGGAAGACGGTATTCTACGAAAAGGGTGCATGGGCAAAATACAACACCGTCAATTTTGCAAAGGCTCCCAAGAAAGTTACGGTTAAGATAGTACCTCCATCGGCAGGCACACTCGAAATTTTGCAGAATGACAACGTAATTGCTACCGTTGACGTTCCTGCTGACCGTCAAGTAATAACAGCGTCGGCTAAGGTTTCAGGCGCCAAAAAAGGCATACATCACCTCAAGGTGCGCATGGCTACCGAAGGTCTGATTCAGGTTGACTGGCTAACATTTGAATGATATGAAAACCTGCAGACTATTCATGGTCATAACGCTGGCGGCGTTACTGACCTCGGCCGTCGGATGCACGGCAAAAAACAAGGTTACAGAGTGTATCAATCCTCTTACCTATACCGACGTACCTGACCCTGACCTGATCAGAGTCGGCGATGACTACTATATGATCAGCACTACCATGTACTTCTGTCCCGGTGCGCCCATAATGCACTCCAAGGATCTGGTACATTGGGAGATTGTCAGCTATGTATATGATTACTTAAATGACGATGACGTCTATAACCTGCGTAACGGCAGGAACGCATACGGCCGTGGCCAATGGGCAGCCTCGCTCCGGTATGTTGACGGCACATATTACGCCCTGTTTATAGCAAATGATCAGGGTAAGACCTATGTTTACAAGACAAAGGATATAAACAGCAGCTTCTGGGAGCGTTCGGTCATTGACCGCCCCTTCCATGACGCTTCAATGCTCTTTGAAGACGGACGGCTCTTTGTGGTATGGGGTAACGGCGATATCCGTATCATAGAACTCGAGCCGGACGGCTCAGCCATCAAGGCCGGAGCCGAGGAGAAGATAATAATAGAGTCTCCGCGTCAGGGTTACAACCTGCGTGCCGAGGGCGCCCATATTTATCATATAGGCGATTACTACTATATTCTTGTCATTGACTGGCCCAGCGGAGGCGTACGTACCGAAACCTGTTGGCGTTCAAAGGATCTGTATGGCCCCTATGAAAGCAAGGTTATTCTAAGCGGTCCCTTTGACGGACGCGGCGACGGTGTAGCCCAAGGCGGAATAGTTCAGACTCAGAACGGCGACTGGTATGCCGTAATGTTCCAGGACCATGGCGCCGTAGGACGTATTCCCACGCTGCAACCTGTAACCTGGGTTGACGACTGGCCGATTCTAGGCGACGACACCAAGCCGGTAAAACAGTTCACCGTAAACCTGCCTGAATCGGGAGAGAACCGCACCTGGGCAAATGACGAATTTAACTATAAAAAAGAGGAACTTGACCTGGTATGGCAATGGAACCATAAGCCCGATAATTCGGCATGGTCGGTGACCGAACGTAAAGGCTGGCTGCGTCTTAAGACAAGTCACATAGCAACCGGCGTAATGGATGCCCGCAACACGCTTACCCAGCGCACGGTAGGTCCCCGCTGCTACAGCGAAGTCCTGCTCGATGCCGCCGGAATGAAACCGGGCGACAGGGCCGGAATCATAGCCTTCCAGAGCAACTATTGCACAATCGGTGTTGAAGTTGCCGAGGACGGTTCCAAGAGCCTTGTAGCGATGACTCATCGCAATATAGGCCGGCGCCGCCCGCCCCAGCAGGCCCAAGCCGCTCAGGAGCAGCCTAATCCCGACACCGAGTTCCTGCGCATGCCTCTTACACAGGACAAGGTGTGGCTCAAGTTGCGCTACGTATTCACCCCGCAGGCCGATGATACCGTCCGCCCCGACCAGGCCTTTATGAGCTGGTCGCTTGACGGCAAAAATTGGACCGAGGTTGATGCCGTACTGCAAATGAGTTTCACTCTTGACTACTTTACGGGCTATCGCACAGGACTGTACAATTATGCTACCACTGCTACCGGCGGCTACGCCGACTTTGATTATTTCCGTCAAGAAATATATTGATTTAACTTTCGGTATTTAGTAGTATAATATAGGTGAAAACGTGATTGGAATTCCGGCATGAAAAGTAAAGGATCCCTTTCTGTAAGCGATGAATCCATTGCGCGTCTGCTGTGTGATGACAATCACGTAGAAGAGGCCATACGCCTTATTATGAAGAAATACGGAGAACGGCTTTATTGGCATATCCGTAGGATGGTAGTAGTGCATGATGATGCCGAGGATGCTTTGCAGGAGACGATGATCAATGTGTTTAAGTATCGTAACACCTATTCCAATGAGTTTCCGCTCTCATCCTGGCTCTACAAAATAGCTACAAATGAAGGTCTCAAACTCCTTAAGAATCGGGCAGGCTACAACCTTTCAATCGACGATTTGGGAGATTCTTTGAAGAACAGCGTAAGGGCTGAAGCCGGTCCCGATGCCGATGAGATACTGATATTGCTGCAGGAAGCTATTGCCCTGCTGCCTACGAAACAGAAAATGGTATTTAACCTGCGGTACTATGATGATAAAAGTTACGAAGAGATTCACCGGATAGTGGGAGACAGTATCAATACACTCAAGACCAACTATCATTACGCAGTACAGAAGATTAAGAAATATATAGAAGAACATCAACTATGAAAGAGTTTGAACTGGAAAATATGAGCAGGGAAATGCCCTACAAAATGCCTGAGCATTTCTTGGACGATCTAACTGAAAGAGTCGTTGCCGAGATTGGCAGGGAGAAGAGGCGGCATAAGCAGCGCAGGATCTATCTGATGTTTGCGAGTGCAGCCGCCGTTGCCGCTGTGGTACTCCTGGCGCTTCTTCCGTTCGGTTTCGGCGGCACCGGTACCGGTGTGCCCGACTATGAAACCATCTCCCAGTGCACCAGCATTGATGAGATATTCCAGTCCATTTCAACCGATGAACTTGGTGTATATTCAATGATGAGTAACTATTACGGAAACTGATTCGGTTATTATGAAAAGAGGTCTGTTAGCATTGTGCATCATGTTGGGTCTCTCCTTCTCGTTGACCATTAAGGCTCAGGAGAGGGACGAAGAGATGATCAATGCCCAGCTGCGTTTCATTATGGAGAATGCCGACCTGAACAGAAAAGAGTATGACAGGTTTGCCAAGATCTACATTGAATACAACGAACAGCTTGCAAACCTTAACCGTACCCATAAACCGGGTGAATTTGAATATGTAAAAGAGTGGCGTGAGATCAATGACAGTTATCAGAAAAAACTGGAGAAAGCTCTGCCCGACTCAACCCGTTTCAAGATTGGAGTAGCCCAATGGCAGCTTGGGCAGAAAATATGGCAGGAGTGGGTCCAGCAGAATCAGCGCGACATGGACCAGCGTCTTAAAATGTGGCAAAATTGGGCTGAAGCCAACCGCCAGATGATGCGATCCCATATTTTCGACTATCACCAGCGTAACCGGCAAGAGTGGGAAAATGCTGCAGAGCAGCAGAGAGAGTGGTGGGAAAACTACTGGAAAAACTGGACTCCCGATTCAAACTTTTTCAGGGCTAATCCCGAAATGAGACGCTTCCATCCGGAGAGGTTCATGCCGCAATTCCCAATGAACGGTGGAAACAGGAGGGGATTCATGCCGCAATTCAATCATCCTGCGGACAGCGTAGGACAAAAGTAAAAAGGGCTGCAATGTGACTCCAAAGTTGGACGGTTTGACATTACAAAAGCGGTCTTATATTGCAAAAAAGCTCGGCGTAAAGTGCCGAGCTTTTTTGCATCAATTTTATTTGATAAATTTCTTGACCGTTACGGTCTTTCCGTCCCTTAAAATATATTTCACAATATTCAAACCTTCGAACGGAGTCGGTGATTCCATTCCCTGCGGATTATAATAAAAAGTCTCCACAACATCGGCCACCGTCTCAATATTTTCTATACCGCTTTGACCGAATATGGCGTTGACCGTAACCTGTTTGGTACCGGCAGGAAAGGTCATTGAGAGAGTCTCGTCCATATAGACCTTCTTCTCCGTTCCCGCAGCTCCCGTTGTTGAGACCTCCCATCCTATTACGTCAAATCCGGAGAATTTGGAGGCTCCGTCAAAGGTATATTCCCTGTCGGGAAAGAGTCTGCCGTTGAATCGACCGCCGGTAAGGGTCACCCCGTTAATACTTATAATCTGAAAGCTCAAATCGGTGGTATTGTTGTTTACCACGACCGGCACCGCCTTATCCAATGAATAATACTCGGCCAACTGTCTGTACATATCTTCCCAACGGGAATCTGTCCAGTTTTTCATCCTGTTTATCTCGTTTTCCCATGAGGACTTCCCATTCACCCGTTGAACCCTAGAGTAAAATTCATACTCGGGCTCAACCCGGTCATGGGCCCATGTAATCCATTTTTTCATATATTCCGGAGTTAAGAAATCACCCATATATACAGTAAACATGTCGAGGAAAAGATCCCTGTAACGCTCGATTGACATAAGCCTCCTGAAGAGTCTGGTCCAGTATTCGCCGTTAGCTCTCTCACCGCTGCTGATATTGCTTGGAAGGTTCAGGACCCAGTTCAAATACTCCTCATTTGCCGCATGACCCCATATGCCGAAAGCCCTGTCCACATCCTTTATGATCCAGCGCCAGCGTCCTCCCTCGGCAACCGGTCTCCACAGCGTGTTATTATTGCCGGGAAAATCGGTATTGCTCATGAATATGTTGCATATCATCATATTTGTATATTCAACAATATCCATAACGGAATCAAACTCTTCGTAGGTATGACCCTCTGCGCTGTAGAAATCGACAAAATCCTGATACTGCTGCCAGTCTCCCTCTTTAAGCTGGGCATTCTCTATCAGAGTAATATCCTCAAGACCGTTGTAATGAGTCCAAATATTATCCTCATTGCTACGCTCCCTTATATTTATCAGGCCGTCATATTTGCCGTTTATATAGTATATTGCCGGTTGATATCCCTGCCAGTCCAAATCGGTATTCATACCGACTATTGCCTGAGCCACACCATCCCGGATAAAAGAATTGCCAAAATCGTTTCCCGAATTCCTCAACATAATTGAAGGGGCACGGCGCGCCTCGGGGCGCGTGGTCGGCCAAAAAGCCTGATCGAAATAGTCATCGCTGCCGAACCTCCTGTGGGCATAAGCAATAAGGGTTTTCTGGCTGTTGTCACGGGTCCATCCTCCGGCTACGCGGACCTCACAGATCTGATTGATCCTGGGATTCAGACCCACTGTGCCGAAGTATGTAAAATTGGCCGGTCTGCGCCAATTGTATTTTGTCTCTTTAGTGTTGAGAGCTATAATGCCGTATTCGGGGCTGAACATATCAAGACTGTCATACACAAGCGATACGGTTGGCAGTGTAAGTTTCCTGGGATGGAAGAGATAGACGGCTGTCAGGGCATCGGGCGTAAGGTAGCCGTCGCAGAATATGGCAGCCTTAAATATGGTATTTTTATCAACATAGACCCCTGCCGATGTCATTATCTCACTTGTATCACAAGGTTCGGTGCCATCTGTTGTATATCGCACTACGGCATTGTTAGGAACATTCTCACCGTTGGACATTTTAAGTCTGTTCATTCTCATGTTTTTAACGAAAACAGCCTGATGATCGGGGTCGCCAAGGTATCCGGCAGGACTTAAATAGGGGTCAGGCAGGACGGCAAGGGGGTGTCCGCCTTCATTTGCTCTGCCCTTGGTCGGTTGAAATTCATAACCCCATACAGCATCGCCGTCACTGAGACGTCCGTACCCCACATTGGGTTTGAACATCACGGGCAGATGCACCGAGTCAACCAGCACGGCATCGGGAGTGTAGAGATAGACACCGCTCTCGGCATCGGTTGTGAGCCGGAAATCGGTATGTACCTCTCTCTCTACAGAGGTCACTCTGCCAAACCGGTCTTTCTTCTCCGAAACCACATAAGTGTCGGCTTTATCACAATAGATAACCAAATAGCCTTTTGCCGGAATTGTCACATCGGGGAGTTCATAACACTTACCGAATTTTATCTTCTTACCTATACGGTAACCCTTAAGCGAAACCGCCGCCGTGCCAGAGTTATATAGCTCCACCCAGCCGTCAGGATACTCCATAAGGAGGTCTATATCGCCTCCAACGGCCGATTGCATCACCTCATTTATATAGACCTGTCCGGTGTTTGCCGACAGGCTCAGGGTTGCCGGCAACATTCCTGCCGTCAACAATATGGTGCCTATAATTCTCATTCTCATTTGTTTGGATAATTTTATTGTGCGAAGATAGCACAAAAGAGAATTGTAACAAAATATTAATAAAAAAACGGGGTGACCTGACCCGGCCACCCCGCTTTTTTCATTAGACTGTCACTATCATCTGACAATGACCTTTTCCACAGTACGTCTGCCGTCGGCACCGGTACTGACGCGAATCAGTATTCCGTTGTTCGATGCATCGGTCTCAACACCATCGACAGTGAAGTATCTGTACGATACAGGTGCTGTTGTCCGGATCGAAGGAACGAAGGTAGCCTGTTCGATGGCAGCCTGCTTCTGAGCCTCAGCCAGAGCAGCGTAATCGGCTGTCTCGGATTTGCCGTCCAGATAGAGCTCCCAGTTGTCTATGCGTCCCCATGAGCTTCCACCTGATATCACGAGTTTGACAGTGATTGCATCGGAAACCTCCAGGCTGTCAACAAATGCATTTGCTACAGCAGGATAGTCTTGACTGCCTTTTGCTACCGAAACAGTATCGGGAGTATTGTCGTCGGCCTGTCCAATCATTATTGAATTCTCAAGATTGTTATTAAAGCCGACACCTATTGAATAGAGGCCCTCGGGAAGACCTGTAACAGTCTGACCCAATTCAAAGCTTGAGTTCCAGTCAAATGCAATATAACCGTCCACGATTTCAGCCTTGTCATTCCAATTCTGAGTCTCGTTGCATACATGCACGTTACCACTTTTACCGTTCAATGTCCAACCCGGATAAACGGTAGTGAATACTCCACTCTTGAGCCTCCATCTGTCATTGGGAGCTCCCCAATTATAGTAGAACTGCTCAACCTCAACACCAATCTTGGCAGTAAGGTACATGTTATAGTTGGTTATGAATGGAGTCAGGTTAAGACGGGTACCGTCATAGCCCTCATCGGCGAGAAGTTCATAGACACGATACTTAAGGACCTCCTTAAGCAGTGCTGCCAGATCCTGATCGTCGGTTCTCAGGTTGTTCATACGATCTGCTATCTCATCTGCCAGACCGGCCTGTATGTCATCGAAATCAACCTCAAGCTCGGTTGCCAGAGCATAGAGCCCCTTGACCTGAACGGTCTGAGCAGCAATGCTTTGACCTGCATAGGTGTAGAATTTCCTGGCATCGTTAAGAGCCCCGGTGGATTCAGCCAGATCCTCGTCCGAAGATGTGATTACATTCAGATCCTTCCACTCGTTATAGGCGCTCTGGAGTGCAGCATACTCGGGCAACATATCGTATTCCGTCTGATTCTCCAAGACATTCAAAGCATCGGCAAGAGCCTTGTTGAAGTTGTCAATAGCAGTGCAACGGTCTGTCATGGCCTTGGTAGCCGCAGTTACCTCGGCGGTAATGGCTGTCAGTTCAGCGTTGTCCTTAACAGTTACATCAAGTCCGTCATACTCGGCAATCTTGGCAACCAGAGCAGTATAGGCAACAAGCTCGTTGTATCCTACGGAATCGGTATAAACAGCCTCCTTGTTGACGGCAGCCTGATATTCGCTATAGAACTTGTCAACAGTGGTCATACGTGTGCTCATTGCCGTAGTGGCATCCTTAATGGTATTTGTAGCATCCACATAAGCCGACGGAGCCGTGTGAGTGAAGTCTGCATAATCATCAATGACACCCTGGAATGTATTGAGATACTCACCGCTGTACTTGTTGTCAGCCTGAGCGCTTGCAAGAACTCCATTGGCGGCAGCCTGAGCATCCTCCAACATCTTCAGATAGGTGAAGGCCTCCGAATACTGGTTGGTCAGCTCAATGGCGCCGATGACAGCACCTGAATAGTTTTGACTCTTGGCACTGGTAAACTCGATAATGTAGTTGTCGTCGTTTTCAACAGTAAACGCAACCTTAACGCTAGCAGCCTGTGTGGGCTGGTAAGTACCTGTGATGGCAGTACCGCTGGCAACACTGGGTTCGGCCTTGAAGGTGCCAAGAGGAGTAGAAGGACGATCCGCACCGACAGGATAGACAAATACCCTTATGTTAGGAGTACCGTCCCAACCGAACATCTTGAATGAGAGCCAGTATTCGCCCTGATCAAGTGAGAGGTCATAACCCTCGACTACGCCATATCTCAAAGCTGCGTCAATAGTCGTACCGCGCGGAGCGAGATAGTGACCGCGAGTGAATACGCCGCCTGCAGCAAAGCGCATCATACGGCTGCGGCCCGATACGGCCTCGCCTGTTCCTATCTGACCGGCTGAGCCAATGGAGTTGTCAATTGCAGTCCAGCCCTTAGGTATGCTCTGGTGTGCATTGCTGGGATCTCTCCATGCGGTTTCGGCCTCGGACTGGTAGAAGTAAACCGGTCTGCCGATCGCTGAAAGGTCACCGAATGTGAGAGTGATGGTCTCCTCGCTGCCAACCTGGTACATTTCACCCTTGCCTGCGCGGGCATTCCTGACTTTAAAGTCGCAGTCGCCGCTCAGGTCGGCCGTGAATTTTGCAGGACGTGTGAAGGTAACGGTGAAGGTCTCCTCATTATAGTCAGTGGGAAGCCAAATCTCTTCGGCACCGGAGGACTGCATGGCAACAATTACGTTGTACACGTCTGCCGTACCTGCGGTCAGGTTGGTGTAGATCTCCTTAGAGAAGCTGATATCAATCGATCTGGTTTTCGGATCGAGATTAAATGAACCGTTTTCAGGCGCCGAAATCTTGACTGTAGGAGCAAGATATACCCTAGAAATGGCCGAAACTGCAGGATTGAAAACTGCAAACTCGTTCTCGAAATCGGGAACTATCTTACCTGCATTCACCCAAGCAGTGTCAAGTGAATAGGGGAATAGCCTACCTGTATATTTAAGACAGAGATTGGGGTCGTCAACAGGGTTGGTAAAGCTGAGACGGGTGTCATCTTCCGGATAGAACTCGGCACCGTCGAGCCAGATGTAGAGATAACCATCAGCGTGATACTCGGCCGAAAGAACGGGAAGTTCCTCATCTCCATACGTCGGACTGTGTGAAACCAGCCTGAAGTATTCGCCGGGCAGCTCAAGGGCGCCGGTAGGATCCTTCTTGGCAAGTTCGGCAAGGTTGGTCTGATAACCGAAGTTGACACGGAGTACGTCACCGTTAAACTCGGCGCCGCCGATGGTTGACTTGTAGAGCGATATGTCATCGATGTAGTATGTCCTGCCCGGATATCTGAACGACATACGCATGAAGTACTTGTCAAACTGCTCAATCTGGTTGTAACTCTTACCTGTCACGGTATCGGTTGTGGCCCATGAATTGGTCCACCAGTAACCCGCATTGTACATATGAGCGTTGGCAACGGAGTCGTTCTGGTAGAACATCATAAGAGTGTTGCGCTCCCAACGGTCGGTTGTAAACTCAGTCTTTTCCAAACGGAACTCATTGCCGCTTCCGCCATTCAAAGAGATAGATTTTTCGGAGTTGTAATATCCGCGGAAAACACCGGCCTGAAGATTGGCTTCAGGATGGCTGCCCTTTGAGTAGAAGACCAGACGGTAAGAGGTGAAAGGCTCAAGCTTTAGACCGCGTACAAAGAGGTTGGCCTGATAGTCGTTGCAAAGGTCGCTGCCTTCGCCGCCGGAGGTAAACTTAAGATAGTGCCGACCTCCCTGACCGCCAAGACCAGTCAACTCTGCCTCGTGAACGCCAATAGGATCGGTTACGAGTTCGTAACTGTCCGTACGGCTTTGACTCCTGACCGTAGTGATAGCGTTAAACATGTACATCAGCGAGTCCTTGGTATAAACAATCTCAAAGCCCGATGAATTCGGATTTCCGGCATAGTAACGGATTTGAGTAATGGAGTCAACAACAGCTGTTGAATCCCTAAAGGAGGCCAACTCATCCTCGAAACCGTAGAAGAAGAGGGTCTCCTCGGCAGTTTGTGCACGTGCGCCCAGGCTGAAGCCCAAAAGCAGTGCAGCTGCAAAAATTAAGTCGCGTTTTTTCATAAACTTAAACATTTAATTAATTAATAAGGTAAAATTTTTTATTGTCATCTTTATTATATTATTAGTTTCACCCGTTAAGCTCTGCGCTTTTTGTGCAGAGCTTAACGGATAAAACCCTATTATTTGAGGAAGAAGGCGGGATTGACATCATATCCGCTAGAGTTTCTCATAAGCTTGTTGTAAAGAGCCATATCAAAGCCTTCGGCACTCTTATCGGGGGTCTTGGCATTCCTGGCAGCAATGCGAACTGCAACAAACTCGTCGTCACAATATTCGCCGTTGTCTTCGCCTCTGTGCATTCCTACCCTGTAGAGGTCTGAGAAACGGTAGCCTTCAAAGCAGGTCTCAAGAGCCATCTCATCGATAATCATCTCCTCGACCTTACGCTGCAGATCTTTTTTGTCGGTTGCAGCAGGCAAGACATACATAGTATCAACCGAAGCATCTCCCGAACCGCGGGAATGGATACCTATGGTGTTATACAGTGTCGTATTTATGTAGTTTGCGCCTGTACCGGCAACATAATCAATCTCGGCCGGATAGAAATATGAAGTGCTAAAATTAAATAATTCTTCCATACCGTTGTTGATGGCGAAATCCTTCTCTTCATCACTCACATAATTTTCAATGTTCGGTTCGCAAAGACCGTATTTAAGTACCGCAAACGCCGTTTCCGGCAGTCCGGCACGGTTCAAAGCCTCTGCCAGCCTCAAATATACGAGATCATTTCGATAAATACAAATTTTTTCCCGATTAATTTTTTTTAAGGTTTGTCTTGAAGAATTAAATCTATCCGTCTCCTTGTCGAATACAGTTGTCTCGGTAAGTACCGAATAGAGTCTCAGGTCACCTTTTAAAAGAGGCGATGTCTGAATATCCTTGTCCACGTTGTAGTACCTCGATATGTGAGTGTTCGGGTTGACATCATGATAGCAGAAGTTCTGCCTTGCCGACAACCAGGTAAGTGCGGTTGAACGGGTCAACTGATAGAAGTAGTCATTCTCCAGAATTGAGCAGAAGATCTCCTCCAGCTCACTGGTGACACCGTTATATTCCTGCGATTCCATAGGAATATAGGTGATGACATTATTATTATAGTTTGTACCGAACAGAATCGAATAAGAGTCTCTGAATCTGTCTGAAAATTCGGTGTTAGCCCATGAAATATTGGCCGTCGTTGTCGGAATTTTTGCAGCAGAGGTGGCTGCCGGCGAGACAAAATCATGATAGTACAGAGCGGCATTCTTGTAATCGCCGGCCCACAGACAGAGGTCTGCCACAATAAGCTTGACCGGAATAAACAGATATTGCGAACTGTGGGTTTCGGCAGTGGTTCCGTCGCCGTTGTCACCGCCGCCCAGACTTCCGTACATAGGGATCTTCTCATCTACATAGAGCATAAGCTCATTTTTCAGACTGTCGGCAATCTCCTTCACATCTAGATAGGGCAGGTTTGCCTCAGCCTGGTCGCCGCTCAAGATCGGTTCGGTAAAGAAACGTACCCGACCGTATGTTGTAGCCAACTGAATGTATGTCCATGCACGGTATGCAAGTACGGCAACATATTCGCGCATAAAGACATTCTGATGATTCCGGACATATGAAGTGTCAACCCTTGAGAGGAAGAAGTTACAGTTGTTGATCACAGAATAGAAATCGACAATCTGATTGTACTTGTTGTTCTTCGAGAGTTCGTTGAACTCATAAATGTCGCGAAGGTCTTGAGTTGCATGATCGGTAATCTCGACCAGATCACCGCGAACCTCGTTGAGAAGAACAACGCGGTCGGCAATTGTTTGCATACGCTGAACTATGCCCATTACGGAATAGACAGTATCCGTGGCCTGACTCAGTTTGTTGTTTTCCTCATAAACCACAACTTTTGAATCAACCTTGAGCATATCGCTGCAAGAGATAAAGCCCGCTGCTAATAATGCAGTCAAAGCCGAAAATATGATTTTTCCTGTTTTCATAATCTAATAATTAGAGGTTGATCTTTAAACCCAGTGAGAAATTACGTGACAGCGGTAAAAGTCCACGGTCTATTCCCATTGAATAAATGCTGTTGCTCATAGAGAATTCAGGGTCCGAACCCAGATAGTTTGACAGAGTGACCAGGTTGTTGGCCGAACCCCAGATGGTCATGCCGCGAATGTAATCGTTGCTTATCGGTATGTTGTAACTCAGAGTCACATTCTTCAAACGCACGTACGAGCCATCCTCAATCCAACGGTCCGAGAAGCGGGCGTTGTGATGCGGGTCGCCGAAAACGATCTTGGGATAATCTGTTACCTGACCTTCGCAGGTCCAGCGGTTGGTAAGAGCTACCGTCTGGTTCATGAAACGTGAACCGCTCTCCAGAAGCATTCTCTGGTAGTTGTAGATATCGCCGCCAACCGAACAGGTCACAGTAGCACTCAAAGTGAAGTTCCTGACATTGAGGTTTGTGAAGAAACGACCGTAAAAATCGGGATTCGGATCGCCGATCATGACCATATCCTTCTCGTCAATGATGGCATCGTCGTTCATATCAACAAACTTGACGTCACCTGCCTCAAAGTATGTGTTGATACCGGTCTTTGATCTCATGTGCAGAGCATCATAAGTATATGTGGGATTACCCGAAGCATCCATGACCGGATCGCCGTCTTCATCGAACACTTGAACAGCTATGAGTTCCTCGGCAGCCTTGGTTGTAGCAAATACGCCATCGGTCCGGTATCCGTAGAACTGAACAGGCGGGGCACCTACCTTAGTCTTGATTGTGGCTCCGTAAAGCTCGACACTCACCTCATCTTCGGGGAGCTTGACTACTTCGGTCTTGTATTTACCGATTGATGCGCCCATCTCCCACTTAACCATGTCGGTATTGACCAGTTTGCCTGAAAGGGTGGCGTCAAATCCGTTGTTCTTAAGAGAACCGCCGTTACTCCAGGCATTCCTGACACCTGTCACCTCGGAAAGAGAGCTTATTGAGAGCAGATTGTCAGTATTGCTCAAGTAGCCGTTCAATGAGAGAGCCAGCCTGTTGTTGAACATTAACAGGTCAAGGCCTGCGGTAAGTCTGTTGGTTGTCTCCCACTGCAGCGTGGTATTACCTATGTTTTCAATGGCAAGACCGCTCATCTGGAGGATCTTGACAGGAGCAAAATAGGTACGTGAGGCCGCATCGTCAAAACCGTCGTTACCGGTCATATCATAACCTACATTGAGTTTCAGATAGTCGATTGCGTCAGCCTTGAACCAGGGCTCGGCCGATACCACCCATGCACCCTGTACCGAGGGGAAGAAACCCCATGGCACACCAAACATGGTCAGACCGTTGCTTACCTTACCGCCGAATCTTGAAGAGGCCATCAGGCTCAGACCGGCGCTCAGGTAATATCTCTCCTTAAAGTTATAGTTGGCAGTACCCCACCAGGTAAGTGAAACATCCTTGTTCTCGATAGCTTTCACATTGCGAAATATCAGGTTACTGGTCATATTGGGAGTCTTGTCGTTACCCGAGTTGTAGCCCAGCATGGAGGTTTGGGTCATCGCATTGTTTATATAACGGAAACCTGCCTGAGCGACTATGTCATGAGCTTTAAATCTTCTTGCATAGTCAACATAGGTATTACTCATAAATCCGTCAAACTTGGCGTTCATGGCTGTAACCTTATTTTCGACATTGCCAAGATCTTCAAGCTTGAAGAGGGGCGTTCCGAAAATGGGAATGAAGTGGTTTTCATCCGAATTGGCCAAGGTATAGCTGAAGTGCTCCTTAAACCTTAGATAACGGCTGTATTCCCAGGTCGGAGTCATAGAGAGGGTGATCAGACGGTTTCCGAAATAGTTCTTGTTCAAACCGTCGGCTTCATCCAGAATGGCCTTAGGATTGGAGAGTGAAACCTCCTCACCAAGCACCTCATCCAGATAGTCGTCCGATTCGGCAAGGAATGTGGTGGTTATAGTACCCACATTTGTCAGAGCATAAGGGCTCAGGAACGGGGCCTTGACCAAAGCCAGGAAGCCGGGAGCCGTAATCATCTGGTTCTCAAGATTCTCAACCGCTCCGTCATCACGAAGATCACGGGTCACATCGCTGTATGAAGCGTCAAAACGGAGAGAGAGCTTGTCGGCAAGCACAATGTCCGAATTGAGTCTGAGATTGAAACGCTGATAGTCGCTCTCTCTAAGAGTACCGTCACCCTTGGCAAATCCTACCGACAATGAATACTTTGCAATATCATCACCGCCGTCAACAGTGACACTATAGTTCTGCATAAAGGCATCTCTATAGGCTATGTCAATCCAGTCGGTCTCGTTATGATAGGTATTGTAATAGTGGTAATTCTTATCGGTACTCAAAAACTTGAACGAATTGAGTTTGGTTCCGGTCGAACCGAGCATCTCCGAAACATAGCTGCGATACTGGCTGGAGTTCATCATTGTAGGGAACTTAGGTATGAGCTGATAGTTCCCGGCCAACGAAACGTCAATCTTGGTAGCCATGCTCGTGTTTCGTTTAGTGTTGATCAAAATAACGCCGTTAGCGCCTTTAGCACCGTATAAGGCAAGTCCGTTCTTGAGAATCGACACGGTTTCTATATCCTCGACCATAATATTGGCAAAGAGATTGTTATAGAATCCGTCATGCATAAAAGCTCTGTCATAACCCATGTCCATAATTACACCATCCAAAACTACCAGAGGCTGAGTGTTAATGTTCAATGAGTTGATACCGTTCAACAGTGTCGAAGCGCCTACTCCTATCTGACCTGAACGGAAAGTACTGATAATGTCGCCCTGCAGGGTTCTTTGGATCTGATCGTCTATACTGAGATCGGCATTCAGATACTCTACAGTGATTTCCCTGGCTTTTGAAGCAGTAGTCTTAGCTGCATAAGTCTCGGAGAAGACATCGGAATACATTATCATATCCACTCCTTCAGTACGGCCGTTAAGCGAACAGACGGCTCTGTTACAACCTTCCACACTGAATACCAGCGACGAAACATAGTCGGGAACCCTTATTGAATAGGATCCGTCCTCGCGCGTCATAGCTGCGTGTGCCGCATTGTTATAGGCCTGAATGCGGACACCGGCCATAGGAGTTCCAAGAGCCGCATCAGTGACAACTCCCGATACAACAATAATATTGTCGGCAGTGCCGGTCTGTGCGAATGTTAAGGCAGGAACAATAAGCATAAGGCCCGCCAGTCCCAGGACATGAAGCCCTTTCTTTTCTTTTATTCTCATATTCTTATACATTTATTATTCAAGGACAGGTTCCAGAAGCAAGAAGTCAAGACGCAAGATCGGCGAATAAAACCTGGCGTTTGAGCTTGAAACCTTGCTTTGTATTCTCAACTGAAGTCTTGACGATTCGGTTCTATAATCACAATTCGGGATCTCGACTTCACCCAGGAACAACGTGTCAACCTTATTCACATCGTTTTCGAAAGTAGTCTCTCTACGGCCGGTCATCGGCTTATAGATGGTTTGACGGTTATAGGTGACCACAGGGTGGATGATGTTGGGCAGTCCGGAGCTGATATCCGGAACAATGACCGCATAAAATCTATACTTTCCCTTGAGGTTGTTCTTGATATCAAAATCAACATACCAATTGTATGCACCGCCTACACCTGCGATATAGAGCACCCTCTCTTCCGATACGGTAAAGCGGGAGGTGTTGCGGAACACCTGCTCGAAAGTGGTAGCTACCTTATCGACATAGTGACGGGTGGATTGCTCACCCTCAATCTTAATGGGAACACGGAATGTCAACGAATCGACGAAAGGCCAGTCGTTAGCCACATATACCAGACCGTTACTGCACTTCTCGGTATGTATTATGTTCTTTGAAAACAGACCGTCCGAAGAGTAAGGATTGTAATAGGTGTTATATGCTATCTTGCTCTTACGTCTGTCCCGCTCATTGAAGCGGGTCGAGGTGACCGAATCGGTTTCGCCGCGCTGTATGTTCATATTGAAGAACATATCGGTCATAAGAGCCTGCTGTCCCCAGAAATACTGCAGAGAGTCGGCTCCCGCCTTAGAAACGTCCGAAGTGTCACCGAATACAAATCCGTATTCAAAGAACTTTTTAATGGAATCGTACTTCTCCTTCCAGACTTCGGGAGTGGGAATAACCATCACATAGTTACTGTCCTCTCTCTCAATATAGCCGTATCTGTCAAGCAGAATGTTTCTCTTGATCATGACCGAGTCCGAATAGGTGGTGCGACCAAAGTCGTCTATATCCTTTTCAACACTCTTTTCAATGTCAACCTCTTCACGGGTATATTTATCAATAAAATCACCCAACACCTCTTTATAATCTTCGTTGGTGGTGAGGAACTCATAGATGTTCTGCCGATAGATAATTCTGCCGTCAAGAATATGCAGGATACCGTTGTTACAAGCAATGTTGTAGCTATCTCCTACATAGGGGACATCGTCAATCTTGTCGGTCTCAGACAGGTATCTCTTCTTACTGAGCATATAGAAGCTCTCGCTCTTAGTTGCTCCCACAGGATGGCTGAACCTTGCAATGTGGTTCAGTATGAATCTGGTGGCAACATTCTGATTCTCTAAATACGTTTTGTTCTTCTTTGTGAAAAGGGCCTTCTCTTCGGCTGTAATAGTCGAAGCCTTGGGCAGCCACACAGTAAGGAACTGATCGTCATTCAGAAAATCGAAATAAGAGTATGGCAGAATCTCGCCGCTATTGGTCATATAAGTATTCTGCAGTATCTCTATGAACAAATCGGCATCTTCACCGAAACTGCCTTTCATGAGATGCGTCGCCAGGGTACTCCCCGGCACAATCGAGTAATCAGTCGAATAGTGTTCGTCCCAATTATCCTGGCAAGCCGCTGTGAACAGACAGAGTGCCGACACTATCCAGATTGATTTCCTGAGTGGATTGAAAAAATGTTTCATATCATTTGTTTAATAATTAATCTTAGTGTTTATCTTCATTAAAATCAAAGATGCTTTTCGGACACCATTCCATGTAGTCAAAATTCATCTCGGCCTTAGGATTATCAAGGACAAGTTTCATCCTGAGATAATAATCTTTTTCAGCATAGAAATAATCGGTTGTAATTATACGTCGCGCCATGGTGTTGAGGTCCCTGAACGGGGTCTCTCCATTGGTATGCGAATTCGGCGCCTTCATATAACCGCGGTTACGCATGGCCTTGTCGATGGCATTGATCTCCTCCTCGGTCTTATCCTCGTCGCTCTCCCAACCTATGTTATAGTTACCGGAGGCGCTGAGTCTCAGATCGGTAGGAATGCCGCAAGGCATAAGATTGTCAGGCGAATCACCTACATAATTCTGGACCACGCCGCAACCTTCATATCCGCGGTATGAGAGGCGCAACTCCCATGTACCGTCAAAGGGTACCGGCGGCAGCTTAATTACAATGTCATAGTTACCCTGCAGGTCAAGTCCGTCGCCCTGATAGCTCCAGTTGGTGGTTGAAGCGACTCTTACCCACATCAGATAATCCGAATTGTATGAGTAAAAATTCAGAGGCTGCTTGAACCCCGTACCTTCATAAGCGTTGTTGGTCATCCTTTGACGTGCTCCCGAAGTCATGAAGTCCGGTGACAGGGTGCAGCAGTCTATCCGCATGCGACGGTTGAGTATATCGTTCCTGACATTCTCAGAATAGGTCAAAATGTCATCAATATAGAAGAAATAACCGTTACAGCCTTCATTCTGCTCAACACTGCTCATCTCGGTGGGCGTAAATAAGCGTACACCGCGATGTTTGGGACGTCCTATTTCCGGCTCGTCTGAGCTTCCTATTCCGCGACGGTTGATATACATACCCTGCTCGGCTCCGCTCATGACTCTTGAAAAGCGCATGATTGAATGCGGCATATAGGTCTCGAAATAGTCTTCGGGATCAAGCATAGAAATTATAAACCTGTTTTCAATGACCCTCTGTTTGGCACAGAAGTCCACTGCAGAGGCGACCTGGAAAGGCAGGATATGATAGGAGACGAAGCGATTCAACGGATTCTTCCTGTGATGCCATTGGTCATCATAGAGACCCGCATCGGCCGGATAGGACTCATCATACACCTCCTTGGCATACGCTATCAGGTCATCTAAGTTATTGATCCCCTTGGCGTGGAAGACGGAATCGGGTTCAACCAGTATGGTAAATGCGCTTTTCCTCTCACCCCAGAATTTAATACGGTAATCGGATCCGCCGCCCTGGCCAACAACTCCTGTCTCCACAGAATCGTATGATATGAAATAGCTGTCATCCTTAAACTTCTTAAGAGAGTCTTCAAGACCCACCATATTCAGAGCCTGGAAGAATATTTGCGAACCGGGGTTCTCCTTCAGAACATCGAATATGAAATCACCGGTTACCTTTATAACACTGTCAACCACCTGAACCACACCGTTCTGGACGGTATCGTCAAGACTTATGATGTGTGAATTTCTATTGATGCACTTCACAAGCCTTATGACTCCTTCGTCGGTGGAATCGGCCTTAAAGGATAAGGTGAGGAAACGGTCTAAAAGATTGACTGAGGGCAGAGCACCCTCCTTCATGTCAGACATGAAGTAGGTCGTCTTTATTAGATGAGTGCGGGTTATTGTATCACAATCGTCGAAGGAGAGATCGTCCACCGAACTCATGCCGCGTTGCTTAAGATAGGCTTGAAAGGCGCTGTTGGTCGGAGCAAAACAGGTGAACTCACCATATGTGTCCAACTCACCCCAGTGCCTGGCCTTCTTCAGTACGGCTATGAAATCGGTGAAACGTCCTTCGGCATCATCTTCAAGATAATCAGCTACAGTCTGACCGGTAAAGGTATAGTAGGTCCCCGGATGCTGCTCATCCAAGCAGGCCCCTAACAAGACCAAGGCAGACAGGATCAGCCCGCTCGTCAATATCTTTACTGTGTATCTTATAAAATTTTTCATCAGACAATAATAACTATATGTTGATTATCAATGTCCCGCCTTCTTTATCTCCTCACTCTCCTTATAAGCGGGATTCTGTTTTAGCAGACCCTCCTTGCCGTCCTCATAGTAGAGCTTGATCTCGCTCTTACTATATGGGAAATACATGGCAAGCGTATCGGAGAGTTTTATGCGTACGGCGCTGACATTTTCTGTATATTTACTTAGCACAAGTGCAGAGAGTCTATTAGTGTTACCGTCACGGCGGGCCATTCTGACAAGGTCAAACCAGCGTTTGCCTTCGAAGCAGAGTTCACGGCGACGCTCCTGTAGAATAAGGTTCTCCATGGCGAGTTTTGAACCGGAATAGTCACCGAACTTCAAAGTGTCGGCAGTGGCATTTGTGTAACCGCCGTCATATCCCGTGCAGAGAGCACGCTGATAGGTAGCCTGTACTATGTCAAATGCTTTGAGGAAATTCCTGTTTCTGGCGGCAAGAGCCTCCGGATCCGCCGCAATGACCGTATCCTCGGGAGTCATCATGACAAGCGCTTCGGCCTTCATGAGAAGCAGGTCGGTATAACGGTATATAACCCAGTTGGGAGTAGTATTCTGTCTTTGAGTACGATTAATCTGATTGGGCTGTAAGTCACCTGTTGAAAGATTGAATCTAATACCTTCGTCAACATACTTGGAGATGGTAAAATCCGAACCATCGCTGCTTTCAGTTATACTCTCGTAGTAACGGGTATCAAACTTTGATTTGAACACAGTGCCCTGGCCGATCTTCACATTTGTTCCCATCTGGGGATTGGCACGAAGAGAGCCGGCGCTGTTTCTGGTTCCATAATAACTGTTAACAAACGAGTTGCTCTGACTGGACTCGAAAGGCAGTTCGAAAAGGATCTCAAAGGAGTTGCCTTTACCGAAGTTTTCGTTGTAGCTGATGCCCGCATCAGGTGATCCGTGAGTATCCTTGATAAGAGGATAACCGTGGAACAGGTCAATCAGGCAGTCCACACCCTCCTCTACCTTGAGTTTTTCATACTCCTCCAACTTCTGGGCGGTAATCTCATCAACGCATCTGATGCAGTTTTCATAATCGCCTTTCCATAGATAGAGGTCGGCAAGAAGAGCATATATACCAACCTGAGTGAATCGACCGGTGTTGGCTGACTTCATAGGATATTTTACGACGGCATCCTTAACCACAGCTTCCAGTTCTGGTATCATTATGGAGATGACCTCCTCGATAGGAATAGGAGCCACCTTGAATGCCTCAACTCCGCGTGCATCATCGGTTGACGGTTCGGTCACAAAGGGAATTTCCCTGTATGCACGGGCCAGATACCAATGACAAAGATTACGGATAGCCAAAGCCTCGGCCATATTGGCACGAAGATTCTTGGTCGTATAGTTAGGATCCTTCTCATGGATCTTGGGAGCCTCCTTCAAAACCGTATTGGCACGGTTAATGGTGGTATAGAAGCTGCTCCATGAGGTGAAACTGTTGGTCTCCAGAATATTATCTTTAGTTATCTGGACTATATCATTGTTCGCATCGGCCAGGTTGGGATCGGCAATGATGTTATCCGACCTCATTTCGCCCCAAATGGACATTCTGGTGATACAATCCGAAGTTTCAAGTGCCGAATAGGCACCCAATAAAACACTCTCAACATCGGCCTTGTCGGTCCAAAAGTTCTCATAAACTATTTCATTGAGAGGCATCAACGTTAGATAATCATTACATGACGAGAGCGTGGCACCCGCCAATGCTATACAGATCAATGATTTTATATTTTTCATACTATACACTCTTTAAATATTAGAACTGTATTGTTACGCCCATAGTGAATCTTCTGGAACGCGGAGTCTGGTTGCCATCCGTGGCAACACCCATGCCTCCGACGCCAACCTCAGGATCCATACCGGAATACTTCGTAAAGTTAATAAGGTTATTCAGGTTCATATTAATAGATACCTGACTCAGACCTAAGCTTTTGGTGTATTTCGGATCAATCGAATAGGATAGGGCCGTATAGTTCCAGCGAAGGAACGAGCCACTCTCTACATAACGGTCGCTGGGCAATGAGTTGTAACCGTAGTTACGCAGCGCACGCGGCATTACGGTATCGTCACCCTCTACACGCCATCTCCAGTTGATGGCTGCCGACGTATTGTCGGTGTTATACATAGCCTCGGCATTCCTGCGACCCTGATTAACTATCTTGTTACCCCAACGGAAGTTGAACTGATTTCTCCAGCTGAGACGTCCGAAGGTCATATTGACACCGAAACCGCCATTCAGCTTGGGAAGCGAAGTGCCCAGATATACAATATCCAGTTCGTTAATGTTACCGTCATGGTTAATATCTTCGTAGATAGCATCGCCGCCTACAAACTCATATTCGGCGGTGTTGCCGTAAGCAAACATCATGGGTTTTGCACGACCCTTGGAGTTGAGAATGACATTTCCTTCGGCATCCTTTACAACAGGAGCATTTGGTCCGCTGACACCGGGCTCCTCAATTTCGGAGTAGTCGCTGTACTGGTAAACGCCCAGATACTTAAATCCGTAAATCGAACCGAAAGCGTTCTTCAGAGCTACATATGAGAGGTAGCCTGAGAGGTTCTGGAAATTGAATTCGCCATTCTTCTGATCCAGCATTATAGGATTCATTTCCAGGATCTGGTTGGTATTGTCGGCGAACGCTATGTTACCACCCAAAGTAAACTGACCCTTTCTTATGAGTCGGTTTGCATTGAGAGCAAGCTCCCAACCCTCGTTCTTCATTGAGCCTTCATTTACCACCGAAAGACTTGAGAAGCCCGAAGAGGTAGGTATGGGATAATTGGAGTTCAACATTTTGGTAACGGTAGCCGAATAGAGGTCAACACTGAAGGTGAGCCTGTCGCTGAAGAGACCGAAGTCAAAACCGAGATTCCATGTCTGCTTCTCCTCCCACTGCATATTGCTAAGCCTTATGTTTGAAGGATTGATGGTTGATATTCCAAGATAGGCGCTTCCGGCAGAATATTTGCTGTAAAAGAGGCCGTCCTGACCGGGAGCGTTACCGGTAATACCCCAGCTGGGACGGACCGAAAGCATTGTAAGGAGATAGGTGTTACCTACCTTGAAATCACGTAGCGGTGCCATGAAATCTTCATCGATAATATTCCAGCGTGCCGAAACAGCCGGGAATGTACCCCACCGTTTATTATCACCGAACTTGGTGTTACCGTCGGTTCGGGCAGTAAAGTCAAACATATACTTGCCTCTATAAGCGTAGTGTATAGAGAAGGTTCCGTTTACACCCCTGCTGCGACCGGCGCTTGTACTCATATTCTGAATTACGCCGTTTTCATTAGGCAGTTGAATGCCGCTGGGAAGTCCGCTCACATCGTCGTTCATACCCTTGCTGTTGCTGTTCGAAACCTGGAATCTGACCATCGACATGACCGAATGTCCCTCTCTCTTAAGATAAGGTATAAATGTCAATTGATGGGTAGTGGTAATATTTGAACTCTTGCTGGAGTTGTTTGAAGAGCGGTTGGCATTGCTGCCGGCCCAACCGTCTCGATCAAGGCTTGCAGGAGTGAAATTATCACTGCCGCTGTTCTGAACACCAAAAGTCACACGACCGTCATAAGTCAGTCTGGTCTCATCGGAGCCCAGTCCAAGGAGGTTGTAAACCATCTGGAACTCAGGATTGATGTTGAGTGAAAGGTTATGTGACTTCCTTTCGTCAGCCTCGGCAAGCGGGTTTGTCACCCTCGGCAACTCGGATGAAGCGGTTGCAAGCATGTGATAATACTCACCCGTAGGATTTCCAAACTCATCCTCGTAGTAAATGGCAAGGTTGGGCATCATCCTCATTGCGGCGTTGATACTGGCAGGATTGGTCTTGTTCTTGGAATAGACCATACTGAAGTTCGTGACGACCTTGATACGGTCGGAAACGAAATAGTCAAATGCCACACGAGTGGTGAAACGGTTCATCTTCTGACCGATTACCGAACCGGTCTGATCATCGAAACCTGCCGAAATACGGAAGTTGGCCTTCTCGCCACCACCCGACACTGCAATATTGTGAGCCTGTTGGAGACCAATCTTCTTTACATGTGATACCCAATCGGTATTGTTGTTGTACATTTCATATTCCGAAAATGTGGGATCATAGTTAAGCTCAATGATATTGGCGGCATTATCGCTCAATTGAGGATTGAAGAATGACTCCTTCAAAAACATTGTGTACTGGTCGCCATTGAGAAGCTTATAACCCTCGGGCTGCCAGTCGGCGTTTACCCTGTATGAGTAGTTAACACGTGTCTGACCCCTGCTTCCGCGCTTGGTCTTGATCTCCATTACACCGTTTGATCCGCGGGCACCCCACTGGGCTGTAGCGGCAGCGTCCTTCAGTATGGAGATACTCTCTATATCCTGAGGATTGATATTGAGCAGCTCCGACACCTTCTCTTCATTGTTGGCATCGTTCTGATAGTCAAAATTGTTCCTGAGGTTGGCATCTATCTCAAAGATATTGCCGTCAACGACAATAAGCGGATTGGCATCGCCGGTCATTGTAGATACACCGCGCAGGTTGATGGTGGAACGGGCACCCAGGTTACCTGAGTCGAACACAATGTCAAGATTGGCGAAACGGCCCTGAATTGCCTCATCGATAGAGGTCATACCAAGATCCTCCAGCTCTTCCATATTAAGAGTCTGAATTGCCTGTGACATCTCACGCTCGGGAATGGGAAGGTGCGAGGTTACAATCCGTTCGGCTGTCACCTCAACCTCGGCAATCTCCGTAATTTCGTTAAGAACTATTTCAAAATAGGTCTTTGTAATGGGAATATTGACAGTCTCACAACCTACGTATGAAACCTCTATCCTATTATTCGGGCTGACCAGTCTGAAAGAGAACTGTCCCTCAATATCGGTGACGGCGCTGGCCACAATACGATTTGAAGCATCCCGTTCTGTAACGTTTACCATCATCAGCGGGCCTTCGCTGTCCGAAACGACACCGCTGATAATGTCACCGGCTCTCTGCGCAAAAAGAAGACCCGGCATAGAGAGCAGGGCCAGAGCCGCTGCTCCTCTCATAAATATATTTTTTATCTGTTTCATCGTCAAATAGTATGCTTGTTAAAAATCAGAAATCGCCGTTGCACAACGTTCCGTCAATCTGATGTATGACCACATAAGATGAGGTCTCTATCTGAGCGGCTGTGGAGACGTCGTTCGTATTGTACTCATACTCACGGCACATGATGTTATATAGAGGCTTACCGCTGCTGCTTATGGCAACAGTAGGATCAATAACCTTTGCACGAGCCTCTCTCATACTAATCTTCCCTTCGGTCGATGCGGCATTATATGCAGGATCGGCCCTCAACTCCTTGTCTGTTTCAGCGTCAACGACAAATATCTTGTTACGCTTATGGTCGTACTTGACACCCAGCTTTACGAACTGAGAATGGACATTCATGTATGCAGTCTCATAATTGGCTTCACCCAGAGGGTTCTCCCTAAGGTCTATGGTAAACTTGCCGTTAGCATAGACGGAGTTATCCTGAATATGATATTTCACGAAGTCGGTGATCTGCTTCTCCATTTTTGCAGTGTACTTACCGTACCAGGGCGTAGTATAGAATACGGAATCCTTTGCAACCGGATCGTTCAGGATGGCGGTGGGAATTGCGTCTGATGAATTCTTCACCATATTTGCATAGTTGTTGAACATGTTCATGATCTTGTCATAACTTGCCTGTACCTTTTCGGCAGGATTACCGCGGAATTCGCCTATATCGGCAATATTGTCGTCATAGACCTGCTTGATCGAATCTATCATTGCCAACGTGTAGAGCCGTCCGGTCTTATAAAGATCCTTCAGAGCTTTCTCGGTGGGAACATACAGCGTATAATGATATGTATTCAAAGTGACCAGGTTCTGGCTTGCCGTAGCATGGTTGTTCATTGTCTTTGAAAAGAGACCTACATTATTCACGCCTGCCTGTGAGATCAGGTAGAAGAACTCCTTAAACTCAGGATAATTTACCGAGTCGGAGAGAATATCATAGACACTGAGCCGTGAAGTCAACAGAGGTCTGTCAATCACATATGTCCTTCCGTTACCGTTGGTAGCGCTGTTTCTGGACTGGTCGTAACGGGTCTTAACAGTGATCTTTTCGGTAGCGAAAGTGTCTATCCTTTCGGTTTCAACCTGATAACCGCCCTTTACCTTACTTGCCAGGCCTGACCTTCAGGCAGGTTGACGTCAGCCGGATTCCAGTCGAAATAGACGGTTCCGCGACCCTTGGTCTGGAAGTATTTGTAACCGGTTCCCGTCTCGCTGTCTATCTCCTCCACATCACCTATTATAACATGGTAGTCCAGAATATCCTCCAGACGGTCTCTGATCTCGGCATCGGCAACAGTTGAACCTTCAACGCTCAGATCAAGAAGACCGGTTCTCGGATCATACGGATATCTTTTTGCCGTAACAATCTTCTGCTTCTCGTCATATTCAAAAGCTATGGCACGCAGATTACCGCCAATCAATGATGCATTTCCGAATGAAACCGGATCGATATATATCATCTTATTCTTAAGTACGTGTGTCGCAGAATCGGATTCAACAAAATATCCGTCCGTCTCAGGTACAAAGAAGCTGTAGGTGGAGACCATTGAGTTCAGATAGGCATCAAACTCCAGTTCATTGATTGCCCAGTTGATGATCTTGAGCTTTTCATTCACAAGTACGGGATATGAGACCGAACGGTAAGCCGTGGGGCTGAAGACAACATTGGTAAAGAATACGGCGCCGTTACAACACATCTCTACGTCATTGACGTTTTGAGGTTCAATTCCCATGGGGTCATTGGCATCATTGAGTACGTTCTTGAACTTACTGGGTACCGAACCGACCAGAGAGTTGAGCATATTGTTGTTCAACAGCTTGATGATAACGTTATCGGGAACGCTGTCAATATCGTATATGAACTCGTCTATGTTGGCAGGATTGCCGGGCAGACGTCCGTATCTCTCCTTAAGAGCCTTACCGCCGCCGTTTGTCCACCAGTTAAGTAGTACCTCATCCTCAGGAACAAGGATCACGCCCATATTCTGCTGCAGAGCCACGTTGGCGGCTGTGGTCGATGAGGTCGATGAGAAGTAGGTATTCCACCCCGGATCGAACTTTAAGAGGTTATCCCTGGCCACAACCCTTCTGTCAGGAGTCTGCTGCAGGGTGACGTTACCCTGAGTACGCAGTGAAAAGTACTGCTTTTGGAAAACGGAGTCAATGGTCACACCCCCCATATCAAGAGCGCCTATACTGATAAGACGTTTGACCTCGTTCGTATGGCTTGCACTATAATAAGGTGCACTGTAACGCTCCATGATTGAACTGTAAGCCCTTGACTTGGGTGAGGTGCCAATGAATTCGGCCATACTGGGGAGCGAATAGACCACCTCTTCCATGACATGGATGAATCCGTTGAAGCACTTCTTGTTTTGGCTCTCGATTCCGATTCCGTTGATACTGGCATCTTTGGGTTCGCGTCCGGGCTTCTGTCCGGTCTTGTCATACCGTCCCTGATTGAACAGGAAATCGTAATCGTCATCGGTTATCTTCTTAGCGGTGAGGAATTTGTTGACGAACATCACCATAGGCTTATTCGTACCGTCCTGCATGACGGCAAAACCATGATCCTGATTCCTGTAATATCTCCAGTGCCTTGTTTTAGGCATTTCGGACGGCTTCAATACCGGAACGGTATCATAGATTGAAATTGACGAAATCCTTCTCATGCAGTCACCAAGCGTGGGGCCTTCACTGCTGGAAAGCATAGCCACCTGATAGACGTTATTAAGCATGGCTCCGTTAAGAATCATTTTTTTCTGCGCAAGAGACAACTCCTCGTAACGAGTGACGGGAGTGCCGTCTGCCTTTGTAAAAATGCCTTTGGCATAAAAGCGCTCAAACGCATCATCATCGGCTACAAACAGTGTCTTACTACCGGTTCTTGCCATCACATTGGTGTAATTGAGATCATCAATAAGCCTCACGAAAGTGGTGAACTTACCGGTATAATCCTTACCGTTTTCGCCCACAAAACCCTCTTCCAAGGTTTCGTAGATACTGGTACCGAGCCATTCGGGAGTCCTGGTGTCGAGGTCAAAATCGGATTGGCATGATGACAAACCGAACAGGACCGATGCCGTCATACAGACGAGGCTCACGATACGGGTACGCTTTTCTCGAAAATTGATTTTTTTCATTTAACAGGTTATTTGTTTATTTGTTGAATTCGTTTCGGAATACATATATCAATCCATGCCTTCTATGGTCTTGATCCGACCTTCGGCATCATATTCAAGCTCACAAACCTTAAGGCTGCGGAGCCATGTCTTGCCGCCTGACGGCACACAGTCATGATGGAAAAGATACCATTTACCCTTAAACTCTACAATGGAATGGTGAGTGGTCCATCCCACAACAGGAGTAAGAATGACTCCCTGATAGGTGAACGGGCCGAAACGGTTATCGCTCGTAGCATAGCAAATCATATGGGTATCGCCGGTCGAATAGGAGAAATAGTATTTTCCGTTGTACTTGTGAACCCACGGGGCCTCAAAGAAGCGGTGGGGATTATCGGCAGTAAGCGGTTTCCCGTTTTTATCAACCACGTGAACCGGTCTGGGCTCCTCGGCATACTGGAGCATATCTTCACTGAGTCTTACAACGCGACTGGGAAGAGCAGGCTCCTTGCCTGTAGGAAGATAAGCACTCTCAAGCGCTTTATTATCCTTATAACGCTGAAGCTGTCCGCCCCATATGCCGCCAAAATACATGTAATATTCACCCTCGTCCTTGAAGATAGCCATATCGATACTGTAGCTGCCGCGAATCGGATCCGGCTGGGGGATGAACGGACCTTCCGGACGGTCGGCAATTGCAACACCGTGACGGAAGATGTCATTTTTATCTTTCATGGGGAAATACATGTAGTACTTTCCGTCTTTTTCAGCTACGTCGCAATCCCACAGCTGACGTCCTGCCCATGGAATGTCATCCCGATCGAGCACTTTGCCGTGGTCAATAACTTCGCCGTTCATAATGTCATCGGTCGAAAGAACATGATAATCTTTCATATTAAAATGATCACCATTGTCATTCTCCACCGTATTTTCGTCCTCCCAATCGTGTGAAGGATAGATGTAAACTCTGCCGTTGAATATATGGACCGATGGGTCAGCCATATAATCCGCAGGGAATAGATAACGTTTCTTCATAAGATTATTGGTTAATTATTTTTATGTTAAAATTTTAGGTTAATTACTTGGTTAGTTATTTGATATTCTCCCCTTTTGTTACTCTCAAATCGGTCAAAGTTAATGATTATTTTAGTTCCACATACTTTTTTAAAGAAATTTTTGTCTTTAAAGCATAAAAAATGCTCTCAAACAGGTTTTTATAAGACGAAATTACAAAAAAAGAATGAGGAACCGCTTAAACCAGTTCCTCAAACCGTATCTCCCCTCGTCTTCACAGACGTTCGAAGAAACATTCACGAAAGTCAATTACTAACCAAATATGTGCATGAAAACTTACGTTGCAAAGATATTCCCGGCAAATTCCCCGGCAAAAAAATCATGTTACATAGAAATTAATTTTTGTGCCGTATCCATCTCAGTGAACAAAATTTTCATTAAGCCTTGTTTCAGTAAAATTAAAAATTAGACCGGAAAAACATGCTACAGGCATCCTAAAGGGCGTTTTTAAAAGACAGGTTAAAACTGTCCTAAAAAGTGAAAGAGCCGAAACCCGACTCTCTCACTTTTTTTGTTGTCGTACCCGGATTCGAACCAGGACAAACAGAACCAAAACCTGTTGTGCTACCATTACACCATACGACAATACCCAATTTTTTTACGCAATCCGAACTTAACCGCCAACGGCCATCATTGGTCTAACAGACCCGGCTAATACCGACAGTTCCCGATTCCGGCTGATTTTCCTTAATAAAAAGCATGCAAAGTTAAGAAAAAAACTATTCCGCTATGAGCAAATAGTAATTCTTCTTACCTCTTTGAAGTAGAATATATCTGTCGTCTATCAGATCGGAAGCGGTAATTATGCGCGAATGATCATAGGTCTTCTCCTTGTTGATGGAGACACCTCCTCCCTGCATCATCTTTCTAGCCTCACTCTTTGAGAAGAAAACGGGACAGACTTCAGTCAGGAAGTCCGAAGCTTTGATCTGCTCTTCAAGCTTGCCGCGGTCAAACCTGAACTGGGGAACGCCTTCAAAGACCGAAAGCAGCATGGATTCATCAATTGCCTTCAACTCCTCTGAACCTGCCGAATTACCGAACAGAATCTCCGAAGCTTCGGATGCAGCCTTATAATCCCCTTCACTATGGACCATACAGGTCACATCCTTGGCAAGCCGTTTCTGGAGCAGACGCAGATGAGGAGCCTCATCGTGCTCGGCTGTCAACCTCTCACACTCCTCTTTTGAGATGTTGGTGAATACTTTTATGTACCACTTGGCATCTTCATCGCTGACGTTGAGCCAGAATTGATAAAATTTATAAGGTGAAGTGTAGTCAGGATTAAGCCATATGTTGCCCCCCTCGGTCTTACCGAATTTCGTACCGTCCGATTTTGTTATCAGGGGACAGGTGATTGCAAAGCACTCGTTGCCGTTTATGCGGCGTATAAGTTCAGTGCCTGTGGTTATGTTACCCCACTGGTCGGCTCCGCCCATCTGGAGCTTGCAATTCATGTTGGCGTTCAGATATAAAAAGTCATAACCCTGAAGCAGCTGATAGGTAAACTCGGTGAACGAAAGTCCGTCCCTGGTCTCACCGCTCAGCCTCTTCTTGACCGAATCCTTGGCCATCATATAATTGACGGTGATGTGCTTGCCTATTTCGCGTGAAAAGTCCAGAAAAGTGATATCTTTCAACCAATCATAATTGTTTACAAGTTCAGCCCTGTTGGAGGCTTCGCTGTCAAAATCCAGAAATTTAGCCAACTGCTTCCGAATGCTCTCAACATTATGGCGCAAAGTATCTTCATTCAAAAGGTTACGTTCTTGGGATTTACCGCTGGGGTCACCTATCATGCCTGTCGCACCGCCCAAAAGCGCCAGCGGTTTATGTCCGCAACGTTGAAAATGGCGCAATATCATGATGCTGCACAAATGTCCTATATGGAGGGAGTCGGCTGTGGGGTCAAAACCTATGTAGGCTGTTACCTTTTCCCTGTTGAGGAGCTCTTCGGTACCGGGCATGATCTGATGGATCATACCTCTCCATGTCAGTTCTTCTACAAAGTTTATCATCTTAACTTCTGTTTTATGCTTTTTGGCCTGCAAAGGTACAATTCTTAAACGAACAGAGCAAATTCATGCTAGAAAGTCTGAGATATTGGCCATTATGATTTCCATGGTCTCGGATTGGCTCTTGCCGATAATTCCTGAGATTGATTTAAATACCGCTTCTATATCGGTCTTGCCGTCGGTTTCGGCAAAGAGACTCTCTAAAGGCACAGACCTTACCGAGTCCGGATTGGCGTGAACTCCAAACGAAAGCAGAAGTCCGGAGGCCAACAACTGGCGGGCCTGTTCCGCACCTCCCCGGAATCCGTGTATCAGCCATTTTTCTTTCGGTTTCAGGGTTTTCCTCAACCTGATCACTCTGTCAAAATCCTTTACAACATGTAAGATCATGGGTTTGCAGTGTTTTTCACTGAGTTCTACCTGACGCAAGAAGGCATCCTCCTGTAATTGCATCGAAGGGCCGCGCAACCGATCGAACCCGCACTCTCCCAGGGCGACAACCCGGGGATGGGCGAGCAGCGACTCCAGAGCATCAAGTGAACTCCTGTTATTATCCGTTACATACCAAGGATGAAGACCGGCAGAATGCCAATGGCCCTCTCGTAGCAGAGACTCGTCACAATCTATGCAGACAAGGGCCGAACCGACTTCCAAGGGGAAAGTATGAGTATGTATATCCTTTATCCGCATAGAGTATTAAGGCACCGGGTCGTATCCGAATCCACCGCCCGGACGACACCGAAGCAGCCTTCGAAGAGCAAGCCAAAAACCCTTGAAAGGACCGTGTTTTTTTATTGCCTCAATTGCATATTCCGAACAGGTCGGGACAAAACGGCAGGAGGGCAGTGTAAAGGGGGAGATAAACTTACGATAAAAGCGTATGGGCAGTATGAGCAACCACCCTAGAATTTCTAAGATTTTTTTTGACAAAATCCGAATAAAACCGACCCCGTCAGATTTAGATGGACGCTTTTTCATACTGATTCGTTTTCGACATTCAAATGAGAGATGAGTCTGTCAACAGCAGACTGTAACCTGACTTTCAGGCGGGCGCTCTCCCAAATGACACTGTCGGTAAACAGAAAGCCTAACAACAGACCGCTCCCACGCTGCCTTACCCTGTTTTTAAGATTGCCGCTGTTAAGCCGGTAAAACTCCCTTATCTGACGTTTGATGCGGTTGCGGTCAACAGCATGTCGGAAGTGGCGTTTAGGAACGCTTATCAAAATCTTTATGCCGTCACAGACATCGGTTGAAACCTCCAGCCATACAAGCCGTATAGGGAAAATGCCGATTGAATGGTTCCCCTCAGTAAAGAGACGGTCTATAAGTTTTTTGCTGCACAGACGCTCATTTTTGCCGAAACTGAAGGTATTGCTCATTTGTATAAAATAACAGAGGTCCCTTCCGATTACGGCAGTATGGCTAGGGACCTGTTAAATATAAAACCTTATCTTGCGATTTCCGACAGATATTTATCAATTGCAGCCGACATGGAGGTGATACCCGGAACCGGAGCCTCAATATCAAGTCGGAATCCTGCATCTGTTATGGCCTTAGCCGTAGTCTGACCGAAACATCCTATAACCTTGTCTCCCTGAACAAAATCGGGAGCATTCTCCAGAAGCGAATCTATTCCCGCAGGACTGAAGAAGACCAGCATGTCAAAATCCTTAAGTTCATTAGGATCCACTTCATTGCTGACCGTACGGTACATTACAGTTTCAGTATGAGCTATATTGTTAGCTATAAGAAGAGACCTGAGTTCGTCGGTATGAACATTAGACATGGGGATAAGGTATTTTTCACCTTTATGCTTCAAAATAGGAGCCAAAAGATTGTCAACCTTGCCGGTGGTACCAAAGAAAACCTTACGCTTCCTATATTGAACATACTTCTGTATGTATAAGGATACCGTTTCCGTAATGCAGAAGTACTTCATGTCGTCAGGCACATTAATCCTCAACTCTGCACACAAGTTGAAGAAGTGGTCAATTGCATGGCGGGAGGTAAAGACCACAGCCGTATGGTCCAAAATTGAAACTCGTTGCTGTCTGAACTCTTTGGCAGAGAGCTTTTCTACACGAATAAATGGTTTGAAAACGAATTCGACACCATACTTGTCAGCCAAATCAAAATAGGGTGATTTGCCTGACGTCGGCTGAGGCTGGGAAATAAGAATTCTTTTTATTTTCAAAATTTACGCTTTTAAATGATACAATACTATTTGGTAAACATCAGACCGGCCAAAGCCAAAGGGCTGAATTCAAGCGCACAAAGGTAGAAAAAAAAACTCAAACCGGTATGCTCGTTTTTAAATAACGCACTTTTTAGTTTGTAAATAACTCCTACTTCCATGAAAACCACTATTAAAACGGCCAAAGCCAGACCGAATAAGCCGGGTAGTCTAAAAAAGAAAATAAGTAGAGGAATAACGAGAAAGAGCGCTCCGAATATTGCAAAGACCATGGTAAAAAAACCGTTCCAGCGGGAAGGTTTCACGGTGATTGCCCCTTTTTTATATAAGATCCCGTTTACCGTCGAATAAAGAATGATCTTCAGCAGATAGAACAACAGAGCAAAAATAAAAAAATTGAGCAGGTGAAGCATCTCCTTTCCCACAGGGATATTCCCGGCTGCGGTCAATGAAAAGCACATGAGTGCAAAGGAGAGGCAGGACTGCAGGATCAACAAGACCTTATGAAAAAAACCGGATGCCGGATATCTGATCTCATTGTCAGCGCTCTTGAACCTGTACATAGAGGAAAGGGAATCCTGAAAATCTCTCCTTAACGGCTCTACGGTAATTATCATGAGCAGAACGGTCACAATAAAAGTCAGAAGAATCAGGTCATCGGCCGCCAATTCCTCCGAGAATATTTGAAGCAGAGATACAGTCAACATGGCAGACTAATTATATTTTCCAACCGGGCAGGTCCGGTCTTCTTCATCTATGATCTCCATTGCCTCTTCGGGGGTGCTTACAACCCTCCATACAGATTTGTACTCCTCTTTCATAAAGTTGAGTTTGACAGCATTGTCAAAAAAATCCAGAAGCTTATCGTAATAACCGTCGGTATTGAGAATGATCAGGGGTTTACTACAGAGTCCAAGTGTCTTCCAGGTGATTACTTCAAGCAGTTCCTCCATCGTTCCGGTTCCTCCCGGCAGGGTCACAATGGCATCGGCCATATCGGCCAGCTTTTGCTTACGCTCATGCATGTCGTCGGTCTCTATCACTTTGGACAACCCACCGTGCATCCAGCCGTTCTCAACCATAAATTTGGGAATGACTCCTATAACGGTGCCGCCGTTGTCCAACACCCCATCTTCGACAGAAGCCATCAATCCCGTATTACCTCCTCCGGTAAGAACGGTTCTGCCCGACAAGGCCATCAGCCGGCCAAGACGGTAAGCTGCATCGGCAAAAGATTTATCGATTTTTGAACTTGAGGCTCCGTAAACCGTGATTGTTTTTCTAAAAGGTTTCATATATGTCTATAATCTATATCTGCTCTGCAATTATAACCGCTCTACAGCTATATTCTATTCCTGCCTTTTCAATAACGATAATGTTCGGGCTTGTATGGGCCATCGACAGGGACCCCGATGTAATCGGCCTGAGCCTGAGTCAGTTTAGAAAGGCGCACCCCGATTTGCTTCAGATGGAGCCGGGCTACCTCTTCGTCGAGATGTTTGGGCAGACGGTAAACATCGACCGGGTAATCCTTGCCGAACAGCTCAATCTGAGCGAGAACCTGATTGGTAAAACTGTTACTCATTACGAAGCTGGGATGACCTGTTGCGCAACCCAGATTGACAAGACGCCCGTCGGCCAGAAGAATTATGCTGTGCCCATCGGGGAAAAAATACCTGTCCACCTGCGGTTTTATATTCTGACATTTTATACCGGGGAACCGTTTGAGCCTCTCTACCTGAATCTCGCTGTCGAAGTGGCCTATGTTACAGACGATAGAGAGGTCGGGCATGACCTCCATGTGTTCCACAGTGATGACATCGATATTGCCGGTGGTGGTCACAAAAATGTTACCCTGCGGAGCGGCCTCCTCCATAGTCACGACTTCGAAACCCTCCATTGCAGCCTGCAAAGCGCAGATGGGATCAATCTCGGTCACCAGAACCCTGGCGCCATAGGAACGCAGACTCTGAGCGCAGCCTTTACCCACTTCGCCGTAACCGCACACCACGCAGACTTTCCCGGCAATCATTATGTCGGTAGCCCGTTTGATACCGTCGGCCAGCGACTCCCTGCATCCGTACAGGTTGTCGAATTTGCTCTTGGTTACCGAATCATTCACATTGAAGGCGGGGAAGAGCAGCTCACCGTGTTGACGCATCCGGTAAAGTCGGTGAACTCCGGTGGTGGTCTCTTCGCTCACGCCGCGGATATTTTCCGCCATCTTTTGCCAATAGTCCCTTCCTTTGGCGACTGCCACCTTTTTAAGTATCGCAAGCAGTTCACGCTCGTCCTCGGAGGAAGCTTCATACTCCAGCGCCGACGGGTCCTGCTCGCCCCTGACACCCATATGTGCCATCAAAGTGGCATCGCCGCCGTCATCAACTATCAGATCGGGACCGCCGCCGTCCGGAAAATTGAAAGATTGAAGCATACACCACCAGTACTCCTCGATCGTCTCGCCTTTCCAGGCAAAGACCGCAGCGCTTCCCGCAGCCGCAATAGCCGCAGCCGCATGGTCCTGGGTTGAGTATATGTTGCATGAGCACCAGCGCACCTCGGCGCCCAACTCATAAAGCGTCTCAATAAGAACGGCTGTCTGTATGGTCATATGCAGTGAACCCATTATACGGGCGCCTTTCAAAGGCTTGGTGTCACGATATTTTTCACGCAAAGCGATAAGGCCGGGCATCTCCTTTTCGGCCATATCTATCTCTTTCCGGCCGAAATCGGCCAATCCTATATCTGCCACCTTGTAGGGCTGCTTTGTGTAAAGTTTATCCATTGTAAAACAAAGATTATGCCTTCTTTATACTTTTAAACGGCAAATTTAATGCAAATGAGAGTAAAAAACAATTTGTTTGCGGTGTTTGCCCGTCAATGTTGAGCTCTTAGTAAAATCCAAAAAAAGAGGGTTGACACTATTTGCCAACCCTTCTCTCTTTTCTGTTTAGCCTTACCTGCGCAGACCCAGCTCCTTGACGATTGCGCGGTAACGCTCAATATCCTTATCTTTGAGATAGTTGAGCAAAGCGCGACGCTTACCGACAAGCTTGGTCAGAGCCCTTTCAGTGCTATAATCCTTACGGTTCTCCTTAAGATGTTCCGTCAAATGGGAAATACGGTATGAAAACAGGGCTATCTGGGACTCAGGGGACCCGGTATCCGTGTTGGACTTTCCGTACTTTCCAAAGATCTCTTGTTTTTTTTCTTTGTCTAAATACATTTTCTCTAACTGTTTATGAAAACTGGTTTAGCGGGCGCAAAGATACGGCTTCTTTTTCAATACACAATGTTTTTCTAATATTTTCACGTAACTTTGCCGCCGAATTCGGAACATGCCCTTGATTGGGCCCTGTTACAGTAAGCATAGGTAAACAACACTGAATGAACATAAGGAACATAGCCATAATAGCACACGTCGATCACGGAAAGACCACTCTGGTTGACAAGATGATGATAGCGGGAAACCTGTTCCGCGAGAATCAGACCAAAGGAGAGCTTATGCTTGACAACAACGACTTGGAGCGCGAACGGGGAATAACCATTCTATCCAAAAACGTATCGATCACCTACAAGGAGACCAAAATAAATATCATAGACACCCCGGGGCACTCGGATTTCGGGGGTGAGGTGGAGCGTGTGCTGAATATGGCCGACGGCTGTATCCTGTTGGTCGATGCTTTTGAAGGCCCTATGCCGCAGACACGTTTCGTACTTCAAAAAGCTCTGGAAATAGGACTAAAACCCATAGTTGTAGTAAACAAGGTGGATAAGCCCAACTGCCGGCCCGATGAGGTGTATGAGATGGTCTTCGACCTGATGTTCGCACTGGACGCCACCGAAGAGCAACTGGACTTTCCCATACTCTACGGCTCGGCAAAATATAACTGGATGAGCGTTGACTGGAAAGAGCCTACCGACAACATATATCCTCTGCTCGATGCCATAATCGAACATATCCCCGCTCCAAAAAGTGAGGAGGGGACGCTTCAGATGCTCATTACATCGCTAGATTATTCGCCATATACCGGCCGTATAGCTGTGGGACGGATAAATAGGGGCAGTCTAAGCGAAGGTATGTCATGCCTTCTGGCACACAGAGACGGTTCTATGGAGAAGGTAAAGATAAAGGAGGTTCACACCTTTGAGGGTATGGGGCATAAAAAAGTCCGCTCGGTCGATGCCGGCGATATCTGCGCCATAGTGGGTCTGGAGAGTTTTGAGATAGGCGACACCGTTTGCGATGCCGATAATCCCGAGCCGCTGCCTCCCATAGATATTGACGAGCCTACAATGAGTATGCTCTTTTCAATAAACGACTCTCCGTTCTTTGGCAAAGAGGGGAAATATGTGACTTCAAGACATATTCAGGAGCGTCTGAATCTGGAGCTGGACAAGAATCTGGCACTGAGGGTAAAACCTGCCGGAGACGAGAGCAAATGGATTGTTTTCGGACGCGGCGTCCTGCATCTTTCAATTCTGATCGAAACGATGCGCCGGGAAGGATATGAGCTGCAGGTAGGTCAGCCTCAGGTTATCATGAAGGAGATTGAGGGTGCAACATGCGAACCCATTGAAGAACTTACCATAAGCGTCCCCGAAGAGTTCGCAAGTAAAATGATTGACCTTGCCAGCAAACGGAAAGGCGAGATAACATCAATGGACACCCAAGGAGATCGCGTAGTGATAGTTTTTGAGATACCGTCACGCGGTATCATCGGACTCAGGACAAATGTCCTTACGGCATCCCAGGGCGAAGCCGTTATGGCTCACCGTTTCAAAGAGTACCAGCCTTACAAGGGGGATATTGAACGCCGCCTGAACGGTTCGATGGTAGCAATGGAGACCAGAACAGTCTATGCATATGCGCTGGACAAGCTTCAGGAGCGCGGAAAGTTTTTCGTCAGTCCGCAGGATGAGGTCTATGCCGGTCAGGTGGTGGGTGAACATGTCCACGAAAAAGATCTGGTAGTCAACGTGAGCAAAAGCAAGCAACTGACCAATATGCGCGCAAGCGGTACGGACGAAAAAGCTCATCTGGCACCTCCCATAGTTTTTTCGCTTGAGGAGGCTCTTGAGTATATCAAGAACGATGAGTATGTGGAGGTGACACCCAAAAGCATGCGTATTAGAAAAATAATATTGGATGCCGCCGAAAGGAAAAGAGCCGCCAAGGAATAGATTAGGTAACACAGCTAAGTTATATATGAAGAGATATATTGTCCGGTTTCTGCCGATTCTGATTTTGCTCCTGTTGTCGGCGGCTGCGTGCAACAGGAACAGGAATCTGTTTGTCCTGCACGGGACATTAAGCGGCAACAGTTCGGAATCGGTCGTATATGTTCTTGGAATTGACAACCGCTTTGACAGGATAGATACCATCAGCTTTACAGGAGAGAGATTCGTCTGGTCCTTTACCCCCGATACCGTGACTCCGCTGCTGCTGATCCTGCCCGACGGAAGGGAGCAGGCTCTATTTGCCGAAAAAGGCATTGAGGCATCGCTGTTTGTTCCTGACAGCGGCGAGACTATGGTTCAGGGCGGATACTGCAATGATTCATATCAGGCCTTCAAATCGGCGGCCGCGAATGACACGGCCGTAAATCAGATCTGCGCCCGCATTGACTCTTTTATAACAGCCGACCCCTTCAGTGAAGTCACCCCTATGCTGCTTTACGAATATATGGTCAAAAAACACCATGCAAAGCAGTTGGATATTGACAACCTGATAAAAAAGATGAGCGGCAATATGCAGGATTGCCCCTTCATCGGCGATTTGAAATCGGGATTCGGAGCCGAGCTGACCGGCAACTACTATGTCTCGGGGACCTTCCTTAATGATACCACAATGCAGAGGATCTCTTTCTCCAGTGTGGCTGAAAACGAACATCTGGTTGTATGCGTATGGGCATCATGGAATGAGAAGAGCGATGAGGCCAGAAAAAAACTCTCGCTCCTTTCGGAATACTATGCCGACCGCAAATTTACCATAGCGGACATATCTATCGACACAAATCTTGAAAGGTGGAAAGAGGCGGTAAAAAAGGATACGGTGGAGTGGGTCTCATATTGTGACACCGAAGGGTGGAACAGCCGGCTGTTACGGGACGGCTTAGTAGAGGAGCTTCCGGTCTATATACTCTTTTCCGGCCTGAAACGCATTATTCTGAAGACCGGTTCGCTTGAAGAGATGGATGTCCGCCTTGATGCGGAGCTTCCGCTTAAAGAGAGAACCGACAGGATAACTCCCAGAAAATATCGCATCACAGGTTTGTGATTCTCAGCTCTCTTAACTACCTTTGAAGTGCGGTTTGAACAGCCTTTCCGCACCCGATTACCGTAAAAAACACTGCTTAAAAGAGAAATACCATGCTTGTAAAAGTTTTCGGGGCGGCTGTCCAGGGGATAGACGCCTATGTTGTAACCATCGAAGCAAACACCTCCCGGGGTATCAGATTCTTTCTTGTGGGTCTTCCCGACATTGCCGTCAAGGAGAGCCATGAACGTATTGTATCGGTATTCAATGTAAATGGGTACAAGTTCCCCTCATGTCAGATAATCATCAATATGGCTCCTGCCGACATACGTAAGGAGGGGGCCTCCTATGACCTTCCGCTGGCAATTGGCATTATGGCGGCGGCAGGTCAGATCAATACCGGCAGTCTGAGCAGATATATAATAATGGGCGAAATGGGGCTTGACGGTACTCTGCAACCTATAAAGGGGGCGCTTTCGATAGCCATGAAAGCCCGCGCCGAAGGGTTTGAAGGGGTTATACTGCCCATTCAAAATGCACCGGAAGCTGCCGTAATCGAGGGGATTGATGTTTACGGAGCAAGGAATATCCGCGAAGTGGTCGATCTGCTGAATGATGCTCCGGACAAGATAGGGAAAACCTTAAAGCCCGGGTTTGAAGATACGGAATCGGCGGTGTCGCAGAGATGCGATTTTGCCGATATCAAGGGGCAGATTGCAATCAAACGGGCGATTGAGGTGGCTGCCGCAGGCGGACATAACATGATCATGATAGGTCCGCCCGGAAGCGGCAAATCCATGATTGCCAAGGCACTTCCCTCCATCTTGCCTCCGCTGACCGAAGAAGAGAGCATAGAAACCACCCGAATACACTCGGTAGCCGGCTTTACCGGTCACGGCTCAACACTTATCACCGAGAGGCCTTTTCGCAATCCTCACCATACCATAACCGGTGTGGCGCTGACCGGCGGGGGCAGCAACGCTCGCCCCGGCGAGATAAGTCTGGCCCACAACGGGGTTCTCTATCTTGATGAACTTCCGGAATTTGCACGCTCATCACTAGAGGTGCTGCGCCAGCCGCTTGAAGACAGGACAATAGTGATTTCAAGAGCCAAATACAGGGTTGAATATCCCGCATCGTTTATGCTGGTGGCATCGATGAATCCCTGTCCCTGCGGTTATTACAACCACCCCACCAAGGAGTGTCACTGTACTCCGCCCCTTATAGAGCGTTATCTGAGGAAGATTTCCGGTCCGCTTATGGACCGCTTTGACCTTCAATGCGAAATCCTCCCGGTAGGCTTTGAGGATATTTCGTCAAGTCAAAAAGGAGAGTCAAGTCTCTCAATACGCGAAAGAGTGATTAAAGCCCGTCGGATACAGGCCACCCGTTTCGCCGCTGAAAAGGGTGTTTACTGCAACGCCCAGATGAGTTCGCGTCTGTTGCGCAGATACGCCCTGGCCGAACCCGCCGGCTTGCGTATTCTGGGTGAAGCTATGAACCGGCTAAACCTTTCGGCACGGGCATACGACCGTATTTTGAAAGTGGCCCGCACCATAGCCGACATGGAGCAGTCCCGCACCATAGAACCTTCCCACATTGCCGAAGCTGTCGCATACCGCAGTCTGGACCGCGGAACGTGGGGACACTTGTAGTCCTCCGGACCGTGAAACGTGCAGACACTTATAGCCGTCAACCCATGTCGCTCTCAAATAAAGGGAGCCAAAATCACGGATTTGTCTGAATAATAGTGTAAATTCGCGGGTTGAAAGAAAAAAGAGATTGAAGATGAAAAAATTCAAGAGGATTCTGGTTACATCGGCCCTGCCCTACGCCAACGGGCCGCTTCACATAGGACATCTGGCCGGCGCATATGTTCCGGCCGACATATACGTGCGTTACCAGCGACTCAAAAAGGCTGACGTATTATTCATAGGCGGCAGCGACGAACACGGTGTGCCTATAACCATCCGCGCCAAGAAGGAGGGTGTCACGCCCAAGGAGATAATTGACCGCTACCACTACCTGATGAAGGAGACCTTCAAGGGTATGGGTATTTCATACGATTTTTACGGACGTACCAGCTCCGAGGTTCACCATAAGCTGGCATCGGATTTTTTTCGCAAACTTTACGATAACGGCAAGTTCATAGAGAAGACCTGCGAACAGTACTATGACGAAGAGGCGCGTATGTTCCTTGCCGACCGCTACATAACGGGTGAATGTCCCTGCTGCCACCACGAAAAGGCTTACGGCGACCAGTGCGAGAAGTGCTGTACTTCACTCTCGCCCACCGATCTTATCAATCCGGTAAGCACCGTTTCCGGCAGCAAACCTGTGATGAAAGAGACCACACACTGGTATCTGCCGTTGGAACAGTATCAGGAGTGGCTGGAAAAATGGATCCTTGAGGAGCATAAAGAGTGGCGTCCCAATGTTTACGGTCAGTGTAAAAGCTGGCTGGATATGGGTCTGCAGCCGCGTGCCGTGAGCCGCGACCTGGACTGGGGAATCCCCGTGCCGGTGGATAATGCCGAAGGCAAGGTCCTTTACGTCTGGTTCGATGCTCCGATAGGCTACATAAGCTACACCAAGGAGTTCTGCGACCAAAACCCCGAACGCGGCAGTTGGGAGACCTGGTGGAAAGAGCCCGACACCCGTATTGTACATTTCATCGGCAAGGACAACATTGTCTTCCACTGCATTGTCTTTCCTGCCATGCTGAAGGCCGAGGGCACCTATACACTGCCCGACAATGTGCCCAGTAACGAGTTTTTGAATCTGGAGGATGACAAGATCTCCACATCGCGCAACTGGGCAGTCTGGGTGGACGAATATCTGGAAGATTTTCCCGGCAAGGCCGATGTGATGCGTTATGTGCTCACAGCCAATGCCCCCGAGACAAAGGATAACAATTTTACATGGAAAAATTTCCAGGCTCACAACAACAACGAGTTGGTGGCCATCTTCGGCAACTTTGTAAACCGCGCTCTTGTGCTAACCGACAAGTATTTTGACGGCATTGTGCCCCCTCGCGGAGAGCTTACCGACTATGACCGCAACACCCTGAAAGAGTTTGACGAAGTCAAACAACAACTGGAGTCGCTTCTGGATAACTTCAAGTTCCGCGATGCTCAGAAAGAGGCTATGAACCTGGCCCGCATCGGCAACAAGTATCTTGCCGACACCGAGCCCTGGAAGCTGGCCAAAACAGATATGAAACGTGTGGAGACCATACTTAATCTGTCGGTCCAGATGGTAGCCAACCTCTCCATAGCTTTTGAGCCGTTCCTGCCTTTCTCATGCGAGAAACTGCGCAAGATGATAGCCCTTGAAGAGGTCTGGTGGGAAGATCTGGGCAGCTTTGACCTGCTGGAAGCCGGACACAAACTCTGTAAGCCCGAGCTTCTGTTTGAGAAGATTGAGGACGATGCAATTGAGGCACAGATTCAGAAACTGTTCAAACAAAAGAAGGAAGCGGCGGAGAATGGGGCAGAGTCACAACCTGCAAATCCGATAAAACCCGACATAGAGTTCCCGGAGTTTGAAAAAATGGATCTGCGCATAGGCACTGTGCTGGAGTGTACCAAAGTACCCAAGGCCGACAAACTGCTACAATTCCGCATTGACGACGGACTGGGATGCCGCACAATAGTTTCAGGCATAGCGGATTGGTATAAACCTGAGGATCTGGTAGGCAAACAGGTCTGCTTCATTGCCAATCTGGCTCCGCGCAAGATACGCGGCATAGAGAGTCAGGGTATGATACTGAGTGCCTCTGATGCCACAGACGACTCCTATGCAGTGATCACAGTACAAAGAGCTGTCAAGCCCGGCAGCGAGGTCTGCTAAAAGAGATATGAGTACGGTCGGAGTCATACTTGCCGCAGGCTCCGGTTCAAGAACCGGTCTGACCATCCCCAAACAGTTTCTAAAACTGGGCGGCAAGACCGTTTTGGAACATTCCGTACAGACTTTTCACGATAATAAAGGCATAGACGAAATAGTGATTGTGACCGCTCCGGAATATATGGAGCAGGTGAAGGGTCTGGTTCAGAAGAACAGTTGGAGCAAAGTAACGGCCATATTGACCGGCGGCAAAGAGCGTTATGAGTCAAGTCTTGCGGCAGTAGGCCATTTCAGCCACGCCCCCGAAACAATTATGCTCTTCCATGATGCCGCACGTCCGCTCGTATCAAAGCGCATAATAGACGATGCACTGAAGGCTATGGAGAGTTTCGATGCCATTGATGTGGCCATCCCTGCAGTTGACACAATAGTACA
>Ga0255344_1000846_pt1 | contig 45459 bp, 35 predicted proteins | sample wastewater_treat_5_FD_192414 | JGI IMG/M metagenome (GOLD analysis project Ga0255344, IMG submission 192414) | Wastewater microbial communities from Lulu Island WWTP, Vancouver, Canada - plant18 | ecosystem: Engineered > WWTP > Wastewater > Unclassified | place: Canada: Vancouver, British...
GACACATTGACGGCGTACTCTTCGCCGGCTTGTTCGAGCTGCGTGATCCGTGAAATATCGCGCAGCACCAGCAGCACCTGTCCCGGTTTGCCGGCATGTTCGTGAAGCAGGGGCACCCCGGCCACGTTGCACAGCGAATTGGATGCGGTGAGGCGCAGGTCCACCGCCTGAAAAGCCGCCGATGTCCGGATCGCGGTCAGCAGCGCCAACAAATGCGCGCCATCGGCGAGGTCTGCTAGATGCCGGCCCGCCAAGCCCGGCCCGGTCGGTGCGAGCAGTTTTTCGGCGGCAGTGTTGGCCCGCAAAATATGATCATTTTCTTCTACGGTCAGCGTGCCGTCTTGAAACAGATCCAGCAGGGCGTCGAAGTCTTCGCGGCCGGTGGCGTGCAGGATGGGATTCGCGCGTTGGGGCGGCAAGGGGGGCAAGGCGGGGGTGCGCCATGCCCGGACCAAACTGGCCACAAGCAAACCGGCCAGAACAGCGGCCAGCCCAACAAACGCCCCGAAGTGCGCAGCCAAAGTCGCCACCGGCAGCAACCACCAACAGATCAAGCCAAACGCCAACAACACGGCGAGCAGCACGCTGCTCATGATGACCGGCAGCGAGAGATTGGTCGTGCGCGGCACGGACCTAGACTTCCTTGCCGCGATACCCCACGCCCCGCACGGTTTCGATCAAATCGTCGCGCAGGTTCAGTTTTTTGCGCAGGCTGACCATTTGGACATCCACGATGCGCTCTGTGACCGTTTGCGCTTCGCCGCGCACATACTCCACAATTTGGCTGCGACTGAACACCTTGCCCGGGTTTTGCGCGAGCAGTTGCAGAATCCGGAATTCGGTATAGGTCAGATGTACTTCGCGGCCCTTCACAGTGACTTGATGTCGTCCAGGGTCAATGACCAACGGCCCGTATTTGATTGGCGGCGTTTCATCGGCATCCGGCTTGGCGATGCCCGGGCGCCGCAGGATGGCCTGCACGCGGGCCATGAGCACAGACGGATTGAACGGTTTGGTCACGTAGTCATCGGCGCCGATTTCAAGGCCGGTAATAATGTCTTTCTCGCTATTTTTGGCGGTGAGCATGATGATGGGGATGGCGCGCAGCTTGCGGTGCTGCTTCATCTTGCTGCACACGGCCAAGCCGTCCATGCCCGGCAACATGAGATCAAGCAAAACCAGCACGATGGAGCGGCTTTTCAGGATAGCCAGCGCCTCTTCGCCCGTGCCGGCGACCACCGGCGCATACTCGTGCTTTTCGAGGTGGAACTTCAACAGTTCCTGAATGTCCGGCTCATCCTCAACGATCAATATATTTTCTTTCGTCATGGCGCGCCTCCTTCACCACAATGCCTAGCGTAAGCAGTTGGCGGTTGGCGGTCAACTCACAAACGCACCACCGCATTTTTTCAGCAAGGCACCACAAAAAGAGGCACGTCCAGTTCATCGGCGGAAAGGCCGCCGTGATTGCCCGGCATGAGCTTTTTGTCTTTAGCCTGTGCCGGCGGATAAAGTAAGGCGTGGCCGGGGACGGCAAAGAGTGTGTAATCGCCGAGCCGGTTGAGCAAAGCGGGGTGGGGGCGCCCGGGGCCCAAAATACCGCTGCGCAACAGGGTAGCCTGAGGTACGCACGCGACGGCGCCATGCAACGGCGCCTGGCGGGTCAGGCGCAGGAAGTCTTGGACCCGGTTGGGCCGCACAAAACACTGCACCATGCGGGCGTCGCCGGAAGGCAGAATGGCTTGGGTGTCATAGAGGCCGGGGATTTGCGCCAGATTGATATGCGTGGTGGTCTGCATGTGGCCGTGGTCGGCGGTGACCAGCAACAGAGTATCTGTTCCAGCGAGTGCCCTTTGCAGGCGGCCAAGAAAGACATCCAATTCCCGAAGGTGTTTGGCCGGCAATTTGCCCATGGGACCATGTTCGTGGCAGAGAGAGTCGTAGTGCGGCCAATAGGCATAGGCCACGGCCCGGCCGCGCGAACAGGCAAAAGCGCGCAGCTTCTGGATGAAGCCGGTGAGGGTGTTGAAGGAGTGGCGTTCGGTCCACCAACGCTGGGCCAGCGAGGTACGGCTGGTTGGGATATAACCCTGCGAGATGAGTACACGGCGGCCCGGGATGGTGGCCAGCGGGGAGGGGAGGGCCAAATAGTCGGCGATGTTGAACTCCTCATTGGCAATAGGGGTATCCAGCCGGGTGACAAACGGCAGAATTGTGCCCACCATGCCCAGATCGGGCAGGTGCAAATGCCAGCCGAGAATGGCGTGTTCCGTTGGTGAGGCGCCAGTAGCCAGCGTGGTGACTGCGGCGGCCGTGGTGGCAGGGCAAATGGTTGTGATTTTTTGCCATGGGTGGCGGGCCAGAAAGTGCTGACCGTTGCCGGCAAGGATAAAGCGATGCAATTGGTTGGCCCCAAGGCCATCCAGCAACAACACCACGACTTTGCGCGGGTTGCGGAGCGCAGCGGGGGGGAGACCGGCCAACGCCCGGTGGGGGGTGCGCCCGCCGCGCCCGCGAATGAGGGAGGCCATTAGATTAAGGAGAGAGCCCCCAGCATAGTTCGGGCGGGGCAAATCGGTAAAACGCAACGGTTTGGTCATGGCGAAACGGTAGCTCAAAGATCGGGTCAAAAAAAGTCTCAAAAAAGGCTTGCTCGGGTGTAGCGTTATAGTATAACGATTTACATAAGCTGATGGTCGGTGATCAAAACTTCACACGGGAGCGCGCATGAAATTCAGAACGTCAGGAATTGGGCTGGTTGGTTTGTTGACCTTGTTGCTTGGAATGAGCGTGACGTCATGGGCCGCAGAACAAGAAGGCATTGGCAGTTGGGGCGTGAACGATCCCACCTATGGACTCAAGACGCGGGAGTTTGAGCCGGGATTTACATACACTCCCAGCCCAGCCGATTGGCGCGACATCAATATCTATCAGTTGTTTACCGACCGCTTCGCGGATTCCGGCGTGGACCAGTTGGCGAGCTACAAGCCCGGCTGGAAAACGGAAGGCAAGAATTTCCCCTACAATCGCAACTATCACCATGGTGGCGATTGGAAGGGCTTGAAAAACAATATCGGTTATCTGACAGGCATGGGCATTAAGGCAGTCTGGATGTCCGGTGTGCAGATGAATGACCAAGGGCGCGATACCAACTATACGCCGTATCACCAATACCACCCCGAAAACTTTTTCAAGTGCGACCCAGCCATGGGCACATTTGCTGAATTGAAGGAACTGATTGACGCGCTGCATGCCGCAGGCATCTATGTGATTCTGGATGTCGCGCCCAACCACATGTGCGACAAAAACGGCCTCTGGGGCAACAACCAGCAGGATGACAAGCAATACTGGGGCGGCGGCAATAATACATTCGGCTGGTGGGACCAGAACAACAAGCATCCGGCGCCCTTCGACAACCTCAACTACTTCCACAACAACGGCACCATCAACTGCTGGGACTGCAGCCCGGAAAACCTGCTGGGCCAGTTCAAGGGCACGGACGACCTGAAGACCGAAGACCCGGCGGTGCAAAGCATACTTGCCAAGGCGTTCAAGAACCTGATTGACGCGACGGACTGCGACGGCTTCCGTGTGGATGCCATCAAGCACGTGGAATACAACTGGATCAAGCAGTGGGCTGATGACATCCGCAAGCACGCGGCGGCTCGCGGCAAAAACGATTTCATCCTTTTTGGCGAGTTGTTTTCCTATGACAACAACGCGCTGGCGTCTTTCTGCAAGGACTTGAATTATTCGTTCAACTCGGCGCTCTTCTTCCCGTTGAGCCAGAACATCAAGAGCGTGTTCGGTGATGGGCAGAATAGCGATCAGTTGAGCAACCAGCTTAACAACAAGTATATGTACGGTGAAGGCGCGGACCGTTTGGTGGCGTTCATTGACAACCACGACTTGAACCGCATCGCGCTGCAAATCAGTGGGCAGGATGTGGGCAACGCCGTGTGGAAACTCAAACCCGCATTGAGCTTCCTGTATCTCGCCACGCCAGTACCCTGCCTGTATTACGGTACGGAGCACGCGTTCAACCAAGGCGGGCACTTCAACGGCTCCAACCGCACCGAGGACAATCCGGACGACGGCGACTGGCAGCGCGAATGCATGTTCGACAAGGGCTTCCAGCCCGGTCCCGCGCAGGGCAACAAGCTGGCGGCGACCAACGCGCCGCTCTATCAGCACATTGCTGCGCTCAATGCGGCTCGCGCCACCTACAAGAGTCTGACCCGTGGCTCACACCACACCCTGGTGACCGGCGATGCCTATGTGTTCCGCCGTCTATACCAAGGCGAGGATTCGCTGGTGGGCATCAACATCAACGACGGCAACAAGAGCTTCGAGGTGGAAGTGATAAAACCCCAAGGCACGGAGTACGTCAACGTCTTCAACCCAGCCGAGAAACTCATTGTTGACCAATGGAAGAAAGTGAATTTTTCCCTCGGTGGAAAGGAAACCAAGATATTCGTGTCGGTCTCGAGTGAGTCGCCACCTCTTTGGGTTGAGAATGTTAGCCACTGGCCGGTATCGGGCGAAATCACGTCCGACGATGAGGTATGGGTGAACGCGGAAGCGGGCCTACAGGCCTCGGTCTCGAACGTTACGGTGCATTACAGCGTGAATGACGGGGCGTGGCAGACCAAAACCATGGCTGTGAACGGTGACTGGTCAAGTCAGATGGGCAGTTGGTTCCATGTGGCGTTGGGCCCCTTCCCGGCAAGCGCCAACGTGAAGTACAAAGTGGTGCTCTTGGGCAAAAACTCCACATCCGTCACCAACGACAACAATGGCGCGAACTACAGCTTCAGCGTTGCGCAGGGCAGCGCCAGCGGCCTGTGGGTGCGCAACGCAAAGAACTATCCAGAGGACGGCGCGGCGACATTTGCCACTGAAATCTGGATTGACGCGGAAGTCGGCCCAGCCACGGGCGTGGACGGCGTGTGGGTTATCTACAAGGTGGATAACGGCAACTGGACCACGAATGTCATGGCAGTCAACCCGGATTGGGGCAGCGAAGGCGGCAAGTGGTACAACAAGAACATCGGCACTTTCAACGAAGGTGAAGTCGTTCGTTATTTCGTGCGCGCGACAGCCGGCGCGGAAACCGTCGAAGCCAATAACGGGGGCACTTTCTACCAACTGACCATCCGCGGCGCGGGGCTCGCCATCACGAATCCGCCGGGCAACATTGCCGTGGCAAATAACGTCGCGACCTACACGCTGCAGGGCACAGCCAGCGCCGTCACCAACGGCAATATTTTCTGGACCAACTCTCTGACGGGTGCCTCCGGACAGTTTGCGGCGGCGACGCCTTGGACACTGGCCAACGTGGTGCTTGGCGTCGGGGCCAACACTATCACGGTGTCGGGCAACACGGGCAGCGGCAGCGGCACCATTCTGGAGGATAAAGGTTCCAACTATGGAGGCAACTGGACCGATGGTTCCAACCAAGGCGCCGGGTTCGGCGCGTGGACGTTCAATCACTTCCAGGATCCTCCCAATTCCTACGCCGGCACTTTCATCGGCGATCCGGCCAAGGCCGGCATCAGCGGCTTTGGCACCAATGCCTTCGGATTCTACGCCAATCCAGCGGGGTCCGGTGCAAATGCGGAAGTTTCTCGTACCTTTGCCAACCCAATGGCCCTCGGCTCGGTGTTCAGCTTCAAGTGGGGCCTGAACTGGGACAGCAACGCGGAGAATTCGTACCGCGGCTTCTCGCTGTCGGCGGGTGACACTGAACTGATTTATATCAACCAGGGCAACACGGCTGCTATCAACATCAACGGCCAGCAGATGTTTAGCGAATACGGCACGCAAGCCATGGTGTTGAGCTTTGAGTATGTTGCGTCCGGCAGCATCCGCGTGACGGCCAATGGCCGCAATGGAAGCGAAAACTACAACGAGCTTCTGAGCGTGCCCGCAGGTGCACCATCGAAGATCAAGTTTTACTACAACGCGTCGGATCGAACACCGGAACCGGAGGATGAAGATAAGCGTCAGATGTATGTGGACGAGTTGAAGATCACCGGAGCGGGCGACGGCGAACCGCTGAGTGCGGTGGTGACGATCACGCGTCAGGACGTCCCAGTGGACAGCAACGGTGACGGGGTGCCGGATGCTTGGCTGGCGGGACACGGACTCCCCACCAGTACAGACGGGGGCAGTGTGGCGCCTAACGGCTACACCTACTTCGAATCGTACATGATGAATCTGGATCCGAACGACACCAATACCCCGGCGTTCCTGATGGTGCAGGGCCTAACCAAGCCCTTCAGCTTCAACGCGCCGGCGGACGGCCGCCAGTACATGGTGCAGTTCACCACCAACCTGTTCAGCCCGTTCCGCGACATCGGGCAGGGGGTGGACGTGGGCCACGAGATTGATGTGAACACAAATGCCCAAGGATTCTTCCGCGTGCGTTTCTATGATGCAGTGGCAGAAAACGAGCATGTGACCGTGAGCGCGACTCCGGGTGCGGGTAGCTTCACAAATCCGGCGGGCATTACCGTCACGCTGCATGTCAGCGGAGTGAATGTCATCACCTCGACGTACGCGGTGGCCGGCGGCGCGCCCGCGGGGTTCACCAACGGCCAGCAAATCACGATCGGCACCGGCTGGACGAACGGCCAGAGCGCACTGCTGACCCTTTATGGCCGTACCAAGACCGGGATCACGTCTGACAAGCAGTATCGCTACACCTACGTTGAGCCAAGCGGCGTGGCGATGACCCACGTGGGCGGCACGCACCACTGGGTCAGCGACGAAGGACAGGTGTTTATCAACTCCGCCGGATATCCGGAAGGGGCGTCAACGGAGGCCTATGTAGTGTACTGCATCAATCCGCCCTGTGAGGGTGCCTGGCCTCTGATTCCGATGGAGCGCATCCCGGACTGGGAAAACGGCGACTGGTGGCACAAGGATCTGGGCATCCAGCCCAACGGCACAGAAATCGCATTTGCCATCATGATGAAGGATTCGTTTGGAACCGAATACTGGGACAACAATGGCACATCGAACTATGTGGTGACTATCCAGTCCGGCGGCGGCGGCAGTGGCGGCGGCGATCCACCGCCGCAGGGCGGCGACAAGCCGTATTCCACCAACCCCACCAAGGGCAAGCGCGGCACGATGACCATTGACGGTTCGCCCAGCGGCTGGACGGATGAACATCTGATTGCGCTGGACATGGCGAATGATGATCCGCGCTCGCTCGGCGACAACTGGACAATGCATGAGGCGCCGATTGACCTTACCCACATGTGGGCGGCGTGGGATGACAACAACCTCTACATTGCGTGGCAATATGTGGACGTGACGGACATCATTGATCCGGCCAACGCAGGCAGCGCCGGCGGCGGCAAGATTTCCAACAACGACGGTATTCTGCAGTGGATCGTACTGGACACCATAGCCAGCCAGGGCGCCACCTCCGACATGTGGGCCAAGAAGAGTAGTTGGACCGGTCCCAACAAGCCGGATTACCAAATCTATCTGGCAGGCAGCCTGTGGCAGGGCTACATCTCACGCGCGGTGGGCGGCGTGTTCCCCGTGGATGATGGCGGGGTGAACTACAACACCATCGCCGCGGCGGGCATTACTGTGGCCAAGGGCAGTACCTTCGGCGGCACCAGCCTCTGGGGCGTGGGCGACGCGGATCACAGGAAGAACGGCGACGCCCCCAACCGTAACTTCCTCGCGGAAGGGCACAGCACCGCCCGCGACAGCTTCTACGAGATGAGCATTCCGCTGAGCTATCTCAACATCACGGCGGCCCAGCTCGATTCCGGTGCAGGCGTGGGGATCATGATTGGCGGCGGTTCCACCTCCAGCATGGACTCCATCCCGCACGATGAAACCACGTTGGACACCCCCGGCGTCGAAAGTTACAACTCGTCGTTCGAGTGGGGCGATAGCGATATCTTCACCACGCCTTTTGCGCGTATCGGTCACTAATTGATTGTGGCGGGCGGGTTGTTCAGCCAACTCGCCCGCCCACAAGTCCATGCGTCCGCGTATGCTTGGCGATGGTCCGGCTGCGTGGCTTGCCGATGGCGGGGATTGCGTGGCGCTTATTTATCGCGCTTATAAACCGGATTGCCTTCGGCATCTACGCCATAAATGGGGAAGCCGCGATCATCAAAGCCAATCAAGTGTTCTTTGGTGGCGCGGTCATGGAGCCGGCGGCTTTCGTCCAAGACTGCGCGCCCGGGATCGTTGGGGTCCTGCGTCGTCTGATGGCCGCAACCGCAACCGCTGGCGAAGCCCAGTCCACATAATAATAGGACTGTCCGCAGCATCCACTTCATGCAGGCATTCTAACAAATCCCGCGTGTCGGCACACGGGAAAAACACGACGATTTGCTTTTGCCGCCAAAAGGGGTAGCTTGGTTTTTCCGCAAGTAGATCGTGTACGGAAGAGGATGGATGGCCATGGATAGTCAAAACGCACAACAGGGAAACTCCGAAAATCCGGCGCCGGAAAAAATGGTGGTGGTGGTGGATGAGCCGCTGGTGCCGCCTTTTTGGGGCGCGCAGGTGTGGGAGCCAACGATTGAAGAGGTCTATCCCCACATTGAACGGCTCTCGCTACTGGTAGGGCGCTGGGGTTTTAAAAAAGGCAACCTCCCGGAAGCGGAATACCGGCAAATCCTCGAAGGCGAAGCGCAAAGCCATTTTGAGCGGTTGAAGCGGGAAAATCTTGAGCGCCGGCTTTTGGTGCCGCGTGCGGCCGTGGCATGGCACACCTGCCGGCCGGAAGGCGACTCGCTGATCATGACCGCGCACGGGACCGGCAAAACGTATGTGCAGAATTTTCCCCGGCAGCAGATCAACGAGAAGCTGTGCTTATCCGACTTCTACCGCAAGGAGGGGGATATTCTGGGCTGCTTCACCGTGACAGTGGGCAGTGCGGAGGCCACCGCTGAAGTGTTGCGGATGAAAGAGGATGGGGAATACCAGAATTACTTCTTCTGGATGGGCTTTGCGGCAGAATATGCCGATGCGGTGGCGGAATGGGCGCACCGGAAAATGCTTGAGCCGCTGGGTGGACGCAAAGGGGCGCGCTTTGGCCCGGGCTATCCGTCCTGCCCGGACACCGGTTTGAGCCGCACCATTGCCGAATTGACCGAAGCCTGGCGCATCGGCGTGACGGTGACCGATTCCAACATGCTTGAACCTGAAATGAGCACCAGTGCCGTGATGGCCCACCGGCCGCGCGCGCGAATCTTCAACCGCCTTGTATAACGCGCTGCCCGCGAGGGCGTGGCAAGCGTTCCACGGGGGAAAAGGAAATGGCGGTTGACGGAAATCAAATGGCCTGAGTATACTCCGGAAAATTGTGCTACCCGGCCCAGAAGGTTTTGGCGGCGCAACACGGTGTGTAGGAGGCCTGAACATGATGCAAACATTGCGAGTCCGGACGGTATGCGGGGTTGTGTTGTTCGTTGCGCTTTGGCTGGTGGCCGGGGCCGCATGGGCGCAAATGGCAAATGCGTTGCCGGCGGGCAGCGACATCCTGCGGATTCGCAAAATGGGACCGGTCGCCAACACCAAGACCCCCGTGTTCAAGACCCAGGTGCAAAGTACCTCCTCCGCGCAGCAACCGGACTGGTGGCGGCATTTGGTGGAATATGAAACGGCCCCGGACTGGCTCGATGAGCTGGAGTTTACTTATTATGTATATATGCGCGACCAAAGCAACAAAGGCGCTGAGGTCATGTTCCGCGCCACCGTCACCTATGTGAACGTGCCGAAGGGCCGGCACTATAGCGATATTTTCCTGCATCCGCGGACATTGGCCCGGCTGGGCAAGGTTGAGCAGGTGGCCGTGGTGGTCAAGGCCCGGGGGGCTGTGGTGGCCACCGAGTCCACCGCGCAAACCCCGAATTGGTGGGATCGTTTCAGTCCCGTGGATGGCGTGCTGTTGAATCGTTCGCAGACGCCGTTTGCCTATCTGGACTATGACCAGTTCGAAGCGATCAAACCTGTCGCCCCCGCGCGCTAACCCCCCGGCAAGGATTCCCCATGGCCAAAAAGCCCATACTGACGCTGGACATCGGGTCGCATAGCCTCAAGTTGGCCGAGTTCATGGACGTGAAAGGCGGGTTGGAAATGACCCGCTATGCCGTCAGCGACCTCGGCGTGGACTCGCAGAGCGATGCCGACCGCTCCCAATACATCATCACCACGATCAATGACCTGATCCGCGAATCCGGTTGCAAACCGGGGCCGGTACAGGTGGCCATCTCGGGACACTCAGTGTTCTCGCGGTTTGTGAAGCTGCCGCCGGTTGAGCCGGAGAAGGTGTACCAGATCATTCAGTACGAGGCACAGCAAAATGTGCCATTTCCGATGAATGAAGTGGTCTGGGACTACCAATTGATCAGCGGCGCAACCGGCGATGTGGATGTGATGCTGGCGGCCATCAAGGCCGATATCATCAATGAACTGGTGGATTGTGTGCGCTTCACCGGATTGGTGCCGGATCTGGTGGACATGGCGCCGATCGCGCTCTACAACGCGGTGCGCTACAACTATGACAACCTGCCGCCCTGCACCCTGGTGGTGGATATCGGTGCGCGGTCGACGGATTTGGTCTTCATTGAAGCCGGCCGCATTTTCAGCCGCAGCGTGCCAGTGGCCGGCAACCAGATCACGCAGGCCATCATGAACGAGTTCAGCATCTCGTTTGATGACGCCGAAGCCATGAAGAAGGCCCACGCCTATGTGGCGTTTGGCGGCGCCTACGAAGGCCCGCAGAGCGAAACCGTGGACAAGGTTTCCAAGAGCGTGCGCAGCATGATGACCCGGCTGCACCAGGAACTGAACCGCTCAATCAATTTCTATCGCAGCCAACAGGGCGGCCAGCAACCGGCATTGCTGCTGCTGACCGGCGGCAGCTCGGTGATTCCCTACACCGACACCTTCCTCAAAGAAAAGCTGAACATCGCAACCGATTATTTCAACCCGTTCAACAACGTGGCCGTGGCGGAACAAATCCCCGCGGAGCAAATCGGCGCGCACGCCTGCGAGATGGGCCCGCTGGTTGGCTTGGCGCTGCGCCAACTGCATTCATGCCCCATTGAGATCAACCTGCTGCCGCCTAAAGCGGAGGAAGACAAGAAGTTCAAGCGCAAGCTGCCCATTTTTGCGATGGCTGCCGGCGTGCTGCTGCTGACGTTGGCGGTGTGGGTCGCGTTTTATACCCGGATGGCCAATGTGGCTGATCGCACCAGCGAACTGATTGCGAAGCGGGTGGGGGAGTTGTCTCGCGTGGAAAACCAATTGCGCGGTGTGGAAAGCTCCGTGGGCGAAGTGGAAAAGAAGATTGCCGCGCTGACCACGCTGGAATCCCGGCGCAGCACGTGGCGCAGCGTGTTGGGTGCGATTAGCACGCCTTTGCCGCCGGGCATGTGGTTGACCCGCGTGCATCCGCTCGCCACCTTGCCGGGTGAAAACCAGCCCGCCACCCAGAATCCCCAAGCCGCCGATTCCGGGCTGAGCAACCAAGTGGCCGGCATCGAGATCGAAGGCATGGCGTACCAAGACAAAATCAAGAGCGAAGCCATCGGGCAATACCGCGACCAGTTGCGGGAATCTCCATGGTTCTCGGATAAAACGGAAATCATTTGGCAGCCGCCCGCCCGCGGCGATTCCGCCACGCTGGAATTCAAAATCCTCGCCGTCTTGAAGGAGCCGCAGGTGCTATGAACCGCAAGTATATGCCATTGGTGATCGGGGGCGTGCTGGTCCTCGTGGTGGTGCTAGGGCTGGGCTATCTGCTGTTCAGCGCCAAGAGCAACTACGCGGACCGCCGCACGAATCTCGAACGTGAACAGCTAAAGTTGCGCAACTTGACCAACCGCAATCCTTTCCCGGCGGATACCAATGTGGTCATCCTCAGCAAACAGAAGGCGGTGTTTGAGACATATCTCGGCGATCTGCTCGGCGTGCTCAAGCAGGGCCAGACGCCTGTCGGTGACCTCACTCGCGACCGCTTCCGCCAGTTGGCCGAAGCCAAGCTGCGCGAACTGACGGATGAGGCCCGCAAGCGCAACGTGGTTCTGCCGGCCAACTTTGCTTTTGGCTTCCAACGCTATGCGGAAGGTAACCTCCCGCCGGATGATGAAATGGAACGGCTGGTGGACCAGTTCAAGTCCATCGCCATCCTATGCGATGTGCTCTTCAAAGCCGGCATCAGCGAACTGGAGGCCGTGGAGCGCACCGTGTTTGAGCGCGATGCCCAACCGGCGCCTGTTGAAGAATCCTACGGTCGGCGCACCCGCGGGCGCGAAGAAGCTGAGGTGCAAGCGCCCAAACTCGACTTGCAGGTGGATCCCCTCGGTCTCTATACCAAGGAACATTATCAATTTACCTACAAGGCCAAGGATGAGGCGCAATGGGAGGTGCTGAATCGCCTCGCCAAGGGAATGCCGTTCACCGTAGTGACGCGGGTGGAAATTACCAACCTCGCAAAGCCGGTGGTAACCCCGCCACAGACGAAGCCAGAAGAACACGCCGCAGCGCCGGTCAGCACCGCCGGCTGGGCTGCGCCCGGTTCGTTGCAACCACCGCCCAAACCTGAAATTGAAATTCTGCCGCGCGATTTACGCGTCACCGCCGGCCGCGATTTGCCAACCATTGTGTTGGATGTGGATATGTACCGCTTTCTGGAACCCGCCGCGGATCCCGCGCAAGGCGAGGAGAAGTCATGAGCCAAGCACTCCGAGGGAAAAACGATTGGTTGCGCGACCATTATGAAAAGATCATTTTCCTGGTCGCGTTGGTGGCGCTGTTTATTTCCTGCATCTTGGTGAGCCAGTGGATTCTAGCGGATAAGGACCACGACAAGCCGAACTTGGCCCGAATTGGCTGGAAGGGCGAGCCGGTGAAGATCAAGGATACGCTGCCGTTTGAAGAAGCTCTGGACAGCGCCCGCAAGGAAGCAACGGTGGCCTTAACGGTTCCGGAGCGTAGCACCATCAGCGAAGTTCGCGTGGCTTGCATCAAATGTGGCAAGCCCATTCCTTATAGCGCGCTCTCCTGTCCCTTCTGCCTCGCAGAACAGCCTCCCATCATCAATGTGGATACAGTGGATACCGATGGCGACGGCATACCCGACAAGGTCGAGTTGGCGTTGGGGCTCAACCCGCAGGATCCTGCTGATGCCGCAGGGGATCTGGACAATGACGGCTTTACCAACCTTGAGGAATACCTGGCCAAAACCGACCCCAGAAACCCGGAAAACTTCCCGGATCCGATCGTGAAACTGCGTGTGGCGGCCATCCGGCCCGTGCCGTTCTATTTGCGCTTTGTCAGCACCTCATTGTTTGGCGATGGCTCCACGCGCTTCCAATTGAATTTGCAATCACTGGAACGCACCTACTTTGTGAAGCTTGAGGATGATGTGCTCGGTTACCAGGTCACCAAGTACAACCCGACCGCGCCCGAAGGGGAGAGCATCATCTTGGTGCGCAAAGCCGACAAACATGCTGTGCGTCTTGTCAAGGGCCGCCCTGTGACCGAGCAGGAATTGGCGATTCTTTTCGTCAACTTGATTGACCGCCAGCCGCTGCGTCCGCCCAAACGCCTCAACGACGTATTCGCCTTCCGGAACAAGGAATACAAGGTCATTGACATCCAGCCGGCGAGTGTAGTAATTCAGGAAACAACAACCGGTGATAAGGTGACCGTCCCCGTAGTGACTTCCGCAGAGAAAGACGCACTGAATCCATCGGCGGCGGCAGCAAATCTTTTGACGGCTGCACCGGGACAGTGATTGGGTCATGAAACTTTTAAACAGGCAGTGGTTGGATGATATTTGGGCGAATCATCGCCCGCGTTTCAATTCCAAGGAGGAGTTCCAAATGAAATGGTGCATGGTTGCGGCAATGACAGTAGCTCTCTTGTTTGGCAGTGTGGCATTGGCCCAGGACGATGGGTTCGATTTGGATGCCCTTCTGGGTGATGCGGACACCGCCACCGCAAGCGTGGCCGATGCCACCGCCGATGTGGCGGTTGCGGAAGCTCCTGCTGAGGAAGCCGAAGCCGTTGCCGATGAGTTCGTCAGCGAGACTCCAGTGGCAGAGGTGGCCGATGAATTTGCCGCGCCCGCCGAAGAGCCCGTGGCCGAAGCGGATCCATTTGCAGATCAGGCTGCCGAGCCGGCGGTTGAGGCCGAAGAAGTCGCCGCCGATGATCTGGACAGCAGCGCCGACTTGTTTGCTGATGAATCTGCTCCTCTTGCGGAAGAAGAACTGCCTGCCGATGTTGTCGAAGCTCCCGCCGCTGCTGCTGACGACCTCCTGGGCGACCTGTTCGGTGAGGCGCCTGCTGCTGAGCCGGTCGCAGAACCTGCGGACGATTTTGCCGGCTTTGATGAACCTGCGGTTGCTGCCACGGATGACTTTGCCGCTCCTGATTATGGCGATGACGATGACGCCACCATGGCGGAATTTACTCCGGCCGGCACCGTGGTCACCCCCAGCAGGGCCAAGGCAACCAAACCGGCTGAAAAACTTGATCCCAAGGAATTGAAGAAACTCGCCAAAGAAACCGCCCAACAGGAAGAACTCCGCCGTCAGGCTGCCGAAGCCGATGCCCTCAAGGCTTCCGATGCCGGCTTCGCCGCACTCAGCAAAGGTGAATATGCCAAGGCGGAATCTGCGCTCAACAGCGCATTGATCAATCTGCCGGACCGCCCGCAGAATGCGGCTGTCCGCGACCAAATCATGAAGGGCCTGGCCGAAGCGCAATATCTGCGCGCTCATGCCCTGGTCCAAAAGAAGGAACGTCCTGAAGAAGCACGCCGTTTGGTGGATTCCGCCCTCAAAAACGATCCGGCCCACCGTGGTGCGCTGGCGCTATCCAAGAAGCTCGACAAGATCGAAGCCGAAATTGCCCGTCCCAAATTGCCTGCCGAACAGCCGGCAACTCTCCAGAAGCAGGCGGATATCGGCAAGCTGTATGACGAAGCCCGCCAGTGGTACATGCTTAAGGATTATGATCGCGCCAAAGCGGCTTTTGAACAAATCCTGAAGCTGGATCCGTATCACAAGAGCGCCATGCGCTACCTCCGCAAGCTCGAAGAAGACAAGTTCAAACTGGCCACCTATGAGCGCCATGCCCGGGTGCAGGAAATGATGACCGATGTGCGGCGCAGTTGGAGCCCGCCGACCCGGCTGGAAGTGGCTCAGCTCGATCAGGCCGGCGAAAATGCCGGTGTGAATACTAAGCCTGCTTCCCAACGTTTGCAGGAAAAGATGAAGGAAATCATCATCCCAGCCGTTGAGTTCCGTCAGGCCAACATCAATGATGTGGTCAGCTTCTTGGTGGATGCCAGTGTGGCGGCCGATCCGGAAAAAGAAGGCGTCAACATCATCTTGAACCTCGGTTCGGGTGGCGGCGGTGCGGCCCCGGCCGCGGCAGCTCCGGCCCCGGCGGCGGATGAGTGGGGTTTTGGCGCTAGTGATTTTGACATGGCCATGCCGGCCTCCAGTGGCGCTCCAGGAGTCCGTGATGTGACGCTTAACCTGCGCCGTATCAGCATGCTGGATGCCATTAAGTACATCACCGAAGTCGCCGGTCTCAAGTACCGCGTGGAGGACGCCGCCGTTATCATTACTTCGGTGGATACCCCCGTCGGCAACATCATCACCCGCATGTATCCCGTTCAGCCGTCGTTCATGGATGTTGTATTTGAACGCCAGAGCGCCAGCGATGATCGCCAAAGCTCTGAATTTGTGTCCATGGGTGACCGCAGCACGGCCACCAAGTCGGACATCAAGGAATTCTTCGAAAAAACCGGGGTGAAGTTCCCCGCGGGCGCTTCCGTGACCTATAACGCCACCATCAGCCAGTTGATCGTCGCCAACACGGCCGACAACCTCGAAACCTTTGAGCAGATTCTCCAACGGCTCAACGTGGTGCCGAACCAGGTGGAAATCGAAGCCCGGTTCATTGAGGTGAACCAGGATGATCTGGAGGAACTCGGCCTGCAGTGGATTCTGAACGATAATTATGAGTTCGCCACCAAGAACGATGGTTCCGGCCAACGGATGCAAGTCAATGCCAACAAGAACGGCCTGACACAAGGCAACCGGTTCTTTAATTACAGCATTGATACCTATCTGACTTCGCCAGCTTCTCCGATTACCCGTGCGGCGGGGCAGACCCCCCTCGGCGGCATCCTGAGCGCCTCCAGCGTGTTGACCAATCCGGAAGTGACCGTGGTGCTGCAAGCCCTCTCCCAGCACGGGGGCACGGACCTGCTGTCCGCACCTCGCGTGACCACCCGCAGCGGTGTCAACGCCCAGATTCAAGTCGTGCGCGAAATCATTTACCCGACTGAATTCGATCTGACGCAGCCCACCGTGGACTCCGACGGCCACGTCACCATGGCGCCAATCGTGACCCCCGGCACCTTCCAGACACGCGAAACCGGCGTCATCTTGAACGTGACCCCGACCGTTGGTCCCGACGGCTACACCATTGACTTGGTCATGGCGCCGGAAGTGGCCGAATTGGTGGACTGGATCCAATACGGTTCCAGCATCACGATCAGCGGTAGCGACCTCTATTTCTTCAACATGCCCATGCCGGTGTTTACCAGCCGTAACGTCACGACATCCATCGTGATTTGGGATGGCCAGACGGTGGTCATGGGCGGTCTGATCCGCGAAGAAATGACCACCATCAAGGATAAGGTTCCGATCTTGGGCGACATCCCAGTGTTGGGCTGGCTGTTCCGTTCGGAAGGCCACTATAGCCAGAAGAAGAATCTGTTGATCTTCGTGACGGCTCGCTTGGTGGATCCTGCCGGCCGGCCGGTTCATACCGAAAGCAATATGGTGATGCCGGGTGCCGGATTAGATGCCGGTACTGCCAGCGTCGAATAATTTTTCACCACTCATTATCTCTCCTGCCCGAGAGGGCAGGGGAGGTGCAGTTTGGTTCGAGGGTTTCCCAACCGGCGAACGCCAGTTGCGTTTTGCTGGGTTTGTGCGGAGGGGTTATTGTTGAGTATTAGGCCCCGCGCACAGCGGTTGATTTTCAATTATGTCTTCATCCTCTCTTATCATAGATGGCACCGCGGTGGCCTATCGGGCTTTTTATGCCATGCAAGACCTGTCCACCCGTGCCGGCCAGCCAACCAACGCCTTGTTTGGGTTTATTCGGATGTTACAGCAACTGACCGCAAAATGGCGACCCGACAAGTTGGTTGTGGTGTTTGACGGCGGTTCGCCGGCCCGCCGGCTGGAAAAACTACCGGAATATAAGGCCCAGCGCGCACCCATGCCGGATGCCTTGCGGTCACAATTGCCCTTGTTGAACGAGTATCTCACCGCCGCCGGAATCCCCCTTGTCCTGATCAAAGGCCAGGAAGCGGATGACATCATGGCCACGCTGGCCGTCCGCGCCGCCAAACAGGGCAGTACCGTTCGTTTGGCCACCAGTGACAAGGATTTGATGCAACTGGTCGGCGAAAATATTCGCATCGTGCCGCCAACCAAGACCGAAGAAGAGTTGGACGCTGCCGGAGTTGAAGCCAAAACTGGCGTGCGGCCGGAGCAAATCGTGGATTGGCTGGCATTGGTTGGCGACAGCGCCGACAACATTCCCGGCGTACATGGTATCGGTCCCAAAACCGCGGCCAAACTATTGCGGCAATATGGATCGCTAGCCCAATGCGCCGCGCAACTCGACAACATCGAGCCCGCTGGCGTGCGTGAGAAACTGCGGGCGGAACTGGATGTGGCCAAATTGAATGTGGAACTCATGACGTTGGATACGGCTGTGCCGGGCGTTCCGGAATGGCCGGATATTGCTCCGCCGGCGCCTGATCGCCAGCAGTTGCTGGATTTCTTCAACAAGTTCGAGATGCATCGTTTTGCGGCAGAATTGACCGCGCAACCGGCGGTATCCCCAAAAACGACTGTGAAGCCGCCCGCTAGGCCGGATAACACTCAATTGGAATTGTTCTGATGTTGCATCGGCCGTGGCTAAAAATCGTTCTGTTGGGCGTTCTGTTGCTGGGCCTTTATGCCGGCGGTGTGGCCACCCGGCGGCACGTGCTGAATGCCCAACGCGAATTGACCAGCGATGGCAGTATTCCTTTTACTCTCGAAAGTGCGTTGGCTTTTCGCCGCATTCAAATAGTCTATCGCGATGGAGCACTGCCCGCTGTGGACCGCGGCATTCAATATCCGCAAGGTGTGGTCTCGCGCGAAGTGGATACCATCGGCGTGGAAAAACTGTATGTGCGCGCGGCACAGCTATGGCCCGGAGCTTTCCCGCTGGCAGAGAAAATCCGCTGGCTGCATCTTTTGTGGTTTTGTCTGGCCATTCCCGGCATGTATTTCTGGGTGCGCTGGCTTGGCGGGGGGGGCCGTGGCGGGTTGTGGGCCGCGGCTTTTTATGCGGTAGCCATTGCCGCGGTGGCGCGCTCGACGGGCCAGGAACTATCGCATGAAAATAATGCACTTCCTTTATTGATCTGGTCCATGGCCCTGCTGGCCTGGTCCCGGCAAGCTTTACACTGGCGCGGCAAAATGGCTGGCGGGTGGTTGGCGGCATTATTGGTAGGCGCTGCGCTGTGCGCGTGGGATTTGATCCAGTTTTATTTATTGCTTTTCTTAGCTTGGCACTTGGTTGAGGCCATCCGTGGCCGCTTGGGCAAAACGGAACTATGGACGGTAATGATTCCCCTGATAGCCATTTTGCTGGCTGCCGGGCTGCGCAATCCTTATTTACGGTCGCACGGCTTTTTATTTTCGCCGGCGATGGCCCTTGGGTGGGGCATGTTGTTGGCCGGTGCGCCGATTGCCCAACGCCAGCACAAGGCCACCCGAGTCATCTTGGGCCTGCTGCCGTTGTTGCTGGCCAGCCTGTGGGCCGGTTTGTATCTGCCGGCCTACAGCCACTTTGGCTCTCTGCTGTGGGCCAAACTGCGCTTCTTCAATATCCGGCCCACCGATCCGGCCTTGCTGACGTTTGAACAGCGCATCCTGTGGGCGCCCGCGCTCAATTCAACCTCCTGGCTCCTGCTCTGGCAGTGGTTCCCCGCGCTTTTGGTGTTGACGCTGGCGGCCATTTGGGGTTTGTTACGAATTGCATTTCGCACCCGTTGCGACCAAACCGGTTTCTTCCCTCTTCTATTCTATTTCCTGGTTTCGTTTTTCACGTTTATTTTATTTTTCCGGTTCCACGTTTGGGTGGCGATCTTTGGCTGCGGCTTGGTGGGGTTGTGGGCAGGGCAGATATCCTGTGGCGAAAACCCCCGTTGGCGTGGCGTAATGACCAGTGTGCTGGTGTGCGGGCTGCTATTGGAAGCCGCGCAACCTTGGTTGGGTCCGCTGGTACGGGAGAAGAAAGCGTTCGAGGCGCCCGAAGCCAAGAAATGGACTGGTTCCTTGTTCTGGGGCCGCCCCAATGTGTATGCCGCTGAAACCGATGCTTTGATGAAACACTTGCGAAAATATGACGCGCCGGAACCGGTGTTGGCGAACTTCGGCATTAGCGCCGCCATTGCCACCTATGGTGGGTGCCCGGTGGTGCTCCATCCGAAGTTTGAGTCCGCCGCTATTCGGCGCAAAGTCCGGGAATATGGCGAGGCGCTTTTCAAAGGCGACGAAGCAGAATTCCGTGATTGGATGGAGGCCCAGGGCGCAACCATTTATGTGCATTCCATGGGTGAGTTTGCCGCCATCGAACCCGGTTTGCAAATGCGCTACATGGTGGATGCCCTTGATCCGGCCACCAACGTCGCAGCCCGGCTCTTTGAACAGCGGCCCGAGGAATTGCAGTTCTTTGCGCCGGAGTTTGCCAACCGGAAATACCGGGTGTACCGCCTCAAGCAAAGCCCGGTGGCGGCGCGCCTTGCCGAGACTTTGGCGGAACGCGCCCGCATCGCGCTTGAAAACGGACAACTAGCCCCAGCCGAGTTGCAAGCCGCCCACGCGTTGCGCATGGATGCGGATAACACGGAGGCACAAGCAGTACTACGCCACGCCGACGCATTACGGCAAAGCGGATTCCGTGCGGAAGAAGAAGATTGGTTTGAAGAGGAGGCCGACCCTTTGGCGCCGGCCAAGCCATGGTGATGAAGCCGCAATCTTCAGCAAGTTTGTGTATCGCATTGACCGGCGGCATTGCGTGCGGCAAAAGCACGGTGGCCGAAATTTGGCGGCGCGAGGGTGCATGCATTTTGGATACCGATGAACTGGCTCACCAATTAATCGAGCCAGGCGGCGAGTATGTTGAATCGGTGTTGCGCGAGTTCGGCGCCCATTTACGCACGCCGCAGGGTGGGGTAGATCGCCAACAACTCGGGGCCCAGGTGTTTGCCGATCCTGCGGCGCGCGCGCGACTCAACGCTTTGCTGCACCCACCCATCAAGGCACGGGTTCGCGCCTGGTGCGAGTCGGTATGCCAACAGCACCTCAAGGGCGTTTGCGTAATTCCCTTGCTGTTTGAGGCCGGCATGGATGGCGAGTGGGATGCCGTGGTGTGCGTGGCAGCAACGTTGGAAACCATGCGCGCCCGCCTGACCGCCCGCGGTTTGAAGCCCGCTGAGGCCGATGCGCGCATCGCCAGCCAAATGCCTATCGCCGAAAAAAAAGCGCGCGCTACCCATATAATTGAAAATGATGGCACCCTTGCCGAATTAACCGCCAAGAGCCTAGCGCTCTGGAAGAATCTAGTTGAGAAAGGAAACTGAATATGGCCACAAATCCCAAACAACCCCGTCAACCGCGCGCCGCCGGCGGAGCCCGCCGTGGCCGCCCGCCCCGCAAAAAAGCCGGCGAAGACGATCAAAAGCGCCCGGCAATGCCGTTGCCCTCGTCCTTGCTGGAGACCACCATCGCGGATGGTGAGGAGTTTCATCCAGGCGACGCTCCGGCGGCCCAGCCGGAAGCTACCGCGCCTGTGGCCGGCACCGAGCCTGCTGCAGCTGAAATGGCCCCACCGCCCGCGCCCTTTGTGCCGTATGAAAGCCGCGAAAGCGAGCCCCCGCCACCTCCCACGCCCGATGCGGCGGTGGCCAGTGGCCAGCAAAATGGCAATGGTGGCCATCCTGCGTACCCCCAGCACCACCGGCCGCATTATCAGCAGGGCGGGGGAGGGGGACGTCATGACCGCTACTTCGACCGCAATCGGCGGCATGGCGGCCAACCGCACCATGATAATCGCCCGCCCCGGCCGCCGCTGACCCCGGAAGAGCAAGCGGCGCGCGAAGCGCAAATCGCCGCACAACGGGCCGCGGCCGAAGCCGCCGCCGCGGAACGCGCCAAGATGGCGCGCGTGCTAAAGCTGAATGAGCTTCAGCAGTTGACCGTGCCTCAACTCAAAGAGTTGGCCGATAGCTACCAGCTCGTGGATTTGGGCGCGCTCAAAAAGCATGAGCTGATTTTTGAAATCCTCAAGGCGAATGCCCGCTGCAACGGGACCATGTTTGTGCGCGGCGTGCTGGAAATCCTCCCGGACAACTTCGGTTTCCTCCGCTCTCCCAACAACGATTACCTGCCTTGCCCAGATGACATTTATGTCTCGCCTTCGCAGGTGCGGCGCTTTGCGTTGCGTACCGGCGATCTGGTCGAAGGCGAAATCCGCTCGCCCAAGGACAAGGAACGCTTCTTTGCTCTGCAAAAGGTAAGCAGCATCAACGAAGGCCCGCCGGAAGGACAGCGGGGAAAAATTCCTTTTGAAAACCTGACGCCGCTCTTCCCCAATAAGCGACTGGTGTTGGAAACCAAGAGCAAAAACAACATCAACATGCGCGTCATGGACCTGTTGACGCCCATCGGCAAGGGCCAGCGCGGGCTGATCGTGGCCCCGCCGCGCACCGGAAAAACGGTTCTGATGCAAATGATTGCCAACAGCATTTCGGAAAATAATCCCGAAGTGAAGTTGATCATTCTGCTGATTGATGAGCGCCCCGAGGAAGTGACCGACATGGAGCGCAATACGCAGGCTGAAGTGATTGCCTCGACCTTCGACGAGCCGCCCGAACGCCACGTGCAAATCGCGGAAATCGTAATTGAAATGGCCAAGCGCCAAGTGGAATCGGGCAAGCATGTAGTCATTTTGCTCGACTCCATCACCCGTCTGGCGCGCGCATACAACACCCTGCAACCGCATAGTGGAAAAATCCTGTCCGGCGGCGTGGATGCCAATGCCCTGCACAAGCCCAAGCGCTTCTTCGGTGCGGCCCGCAACATCGAAAACGGCGGCAGCTTGACCATCATTGCTACCGCGCTGGTGGATACCGGCAGCCGCATGGATGAGGTGATCTTTGAAGAGTTCAAAGGCACCGGCAACATGGAGATTTGCCTGGACCGCTTCCTCGTGGACAAGCGCATCTTCCCGGCCATCAACATCGAGAAGTCCGGCACCCGCAAGGAAGAGCTGTTGATGCACCCCGATGAGCTGAGCCGTGTTTGGGTCCTGCGCAAGGCACTCAACGGCGTTCCAGCCGTGGAAGCCATGGAGCTGCTGATTGGCCGCCTCAAGAAAACCAAGACAAATCTGGAATTCCTGATGACGTTGCAGGGGTAGGCGATGTCGTCCTTGAGTCTCCAGCCCATCAGCCGCCGCGAATCGCGCCAGCCTCTCGTTCAGGCAGCGCTGTTCGCCGCCGCGTTGGTGGTGTCGTTGGCGTTGCATGCGGTGTTGCTGATTGAGTTCCCAGCCATGTCCTTGGGCCGCCCGGCCGATTGGCCGGACAAGCTCAAGCCGCACCCGCTGGTGTTGGGGGAAGTCCGTGCCCTGCCTGACCTGCCAGCCTACACACAGCCGCCCAAGTTCCGTCCGGAAAATCCGGAGAACTTCGCAACAATTGAGCCGTTGCAAAAAAGCCTGCTGGAAGAACTACAAATCGCGGCCGAGGGCGTGGAAATTGAGGCTCCGCCGATCAGCGAAGCCATTCCGCCACAAGCGGCGCCGCCGGCCGAACGCAGTGCGCTTGATTTCCGGCAGGATATCCTGCAAATCGAGCAGCGCGTAGCCGCGGATGAACTCGCCGCATTGCCTCGCTTCACGCTGCCGGCCGTGGAGCGGGTGGAAACTGCCCCAGATATCACCCTGCCGGCAACCGCAGAGGCCATTGCCGCCGCCGCAGCAGCATCCCAAGGACGTGGGGACAGTTCAGTGCAGGCTTTGGCTGTGTTGAGTCAAGCCACCCCTTCGGCGTCAGACATGATTGCTGCTGCCAATGCAGGCGCCGGAACCGAGGCCGATCGCCTGCATGAGCAGGGCAGCGTTTTGGATGAAAAGGCGGCCGATATCACCGATATCCAACCGATTGAACAATTGCTGGAAGTGGCCGTGTCCACCTTCAAGGCTTCCGATGAAGATGCGCTCTATTTTGAGTTGTCCATCGCGCGGGCGGGGGTGGCCGCCTTGCCCGTCATGCCCAAGGATATCCTGCTGGTGCAGGATTGCTCCGAAAGCATGACCCGCACCAAGCTGGATTTCTTCAAGGATGGCATTGAATCCTACCTCGGCACACTGACCACGGCGGACCGGGTCAATGTGATGCGCTATAGCGACTCACCGACTCTTTGCTTCCCAGATTGGCAGCCGGTCACCAGCGAATCGCTGGCCGCCGCCATGCGATTTACCGACAATATGCGCGCCCGTGGACAAACGGATTTATTCCTGCCTTTGCAGGAAGTGTTGAAGTTGCCCAAGCAGAGCGGCCGGCCAATGATTGTGGTGTTGATGACCGATGGCCGCCCCACGCTCGGCACAGTGGACAGCTCGGACATCATCGCTCGTTTCAGCCGGACCAATAAAGGGGAAATTTCCGTGTTTACCATTGGCGCGGGCGACCGGGTCAACACCTTCTTGCTGGATTTACTGGGTCACAATAATCGCGGCGATTCCTGGTTCAGGCCCCTGCGTGAAGATATCCCCGCCACGGTCAAGCGCGCCGCCCGCGAACTCTCGCGGCCGGTGCTGGCTGATTTGACCTACCGTTTTGCCAGCGACTCCGGCGCGGAAGTATATCCGGCCACATTGACCCATCTGTATCTGGATCGCCCGTTGCGCTTGGTTGGGCGTTGCCCGGCCAATCAAAAAACAGCCGTGTTGCAAATTTTGGGCGAAGCCGCCGGCCAGCAGCGCGACATGGTTTTTGCGCTGGATTTGGCGGATGCCACGGAAGGTGGCGAGGGTTTGCGGCGCGAGTGGGTTGCCCAGAAAATCTACAAACTGATCAACGACCACATCGCCACTGGCCGCGCGGATACGATCCGGGAAATCCGGGAGTTATCCATCCGGCACAATGTGCCATTGCCCTACGGAGCGGATTTCCCGCTGTAAGGTGAAGGCGGGGGGAGCGTCAATAACCGCCGGCCGCGCCAAAGGGCAGGCTGGGGGCGCTTTCCCACGACTGCGGCATATTCCACGGCAAGTCCGATTCGTCGTGGGGGGTCGCGCAGCCCGCGCCGCTCCAGACCAGCAAGGCCAGGAGAAGCAGCGTCAGGCAAAGGCCGGATGGCCTCACGGCCACAGCGACGGGATGGCGCTGTAGTGGTGGATTTCAGCCACTTGCAAGCCGATCACCGCCACCAGCAGCAAGAAGGCGATCAATGTCATCGCCGACAGGCCATTAGAAGAGAACATGGTCGCCCTCCTTCACGTTGGCGGTTTGGTACTCGCTCATCACTTCCGCAATGGACACGTTGTCGCGCACCGCGCTGATCTTGATCTTGCCGATCATGTTGTCACCGCGGTGGATGATCATTTCGGCGGTCGGCTGCACGCCGTCGTTGGAGCCGATATCAATCACCACGAAATTCCATTCAGCATTGGCATACACGATGGTGCCGGTGGTGCCGGGCTTCATCGTGATTTCCTTATGCAGCTCCTTGTCGCACTTTTCGAGCTGTGTTTCGAGCAAGGCCTTGTCTTCTTCCAGTTCGGCAATCTGGTCTTGCAGGCTGGCCACCTGGTTCTCGAGATCGGCTACCTGGCTGGTCAGGGCGGCCTTTTCTTCCTCGAGGCTGGCAATCAGATCGCTCTTTTCCTGCAGTTCCTGATCCTTGGCGCGAATGGTATCGTTCAGTTGCACGATTTGCGTCCGGGCATCTTCCAACTGTTCGCGGGTGTTGGCCAGTTCCGCGCGGGTGTTTTCCAAATCTTGACGGGTGTTTTCCAAATCCTGCTTGGTATCGTTCCAGCCCTGCAATACCGCGTTGGCGACTTGGACGGCCTTGTTGATTTCGCCGTCGAGCCGCGGGAGGTCTTCCGTTGTGCCAATCAGCAGGTTGCTGCGCTGGAAGGGGACCGCCCGTTGCGTTTCTTCCGGCAACGAACTCTTGAGCGTGGAAACCAGCCGGTCAACGCCGCCTTCCAATTTTTGAGTGCGGTCCTTGATAAGGGTGCGCTTCGGGAAAAGCACAAAGCCCTGAATGCACAAAGCGGCAATGCTCAACAGCAAAACGATAACAACCAGCGGCTTCAACAATTTAGCCATAAATTCCTCCAAGGATTGTGTCGGCATTCTGTGACAAAGAAGCCGCATTGTCAAATGTCAAAAGGGGCACTTCGTCGGCAGGTCTCAGTTTCATCTTAATAAAACAAAATATTGGCCCATTGGCGGCCTTTTTCGGTGAATTGCCATTTGCCGCCGGTTTGCGCCACATACGCGCGGCCGTTGCGGCCGAGAACATCTTCATATACTTTGCTGACCGCCTGCCGCTGGTTTCCGAGCAGCGCGACTTCCGTGGCGGTGGCGTTACGACCGGAGATCACCGCGCCGGATTCCGACATGGCCAGATGGATTGGCCCGCCGTCGTGGGCTGCGCCGCGCCATAGCGCGGGATAGCGCCGGAAATAATCCGGATATTTGCCGCGCAACACGACCTCGCACGCCGGGCGCAATTGGGCCAAATAGCCCGCCATGGTCAGTTCAGGATCACGCGCGTGCGCGGCATAAAAATCCAACGCATCCAGCCCGAATAAATTACCGCCATTATAGTTGCCGAAGTCGGGAACCAGCTTTTGTTCGCGGGCCATGGTTTCAAAGCGCGCGTTCAGCATCACGCCGATTTCCCAATGGAGATGACTGCGGTCGCGCGGGATCGGCGGCTGGGTATTGCTGGTGGCGCCCATGGTGCCGATGACATCGCCAGCCTCCACGGCATGGCCCGGCCGCACAAGAAAACGAATGTCCGCCAGGTGGGCATAAAGCGTGTACACGGTCGCAGGCACCGATGAGCCATCGCGCAGCTTGATAGAGCCCAGCGAAGGGTCCGGATGCTCAATCACCACATATTTGCCGTAGGACGAATTGCCGGCGGCAGAATTGATGAAGGCCACACGGCCAGCCGCTGCCGCATAAACTGGGTCCGTGGCTACGCCCTTGCGGTCGCGCATCGTAGCGGCAATATCCACGCCTTCATGGAAGGCCGGGTAGGCGCGGCCGTTGCGTACGCCGGTGCGGGTGGAGCCAAATTTGGCCGACTCCAACCGCCCTGATCCGGTGGGTTGCAGCACGCCGGGGGCGTCGGGGTTTAGCAAATTGGTTTGGGGAGTCGGCGGCACCATGGCCTGCCAAACGGGCGGGGGGGGGGGGGGGGGGGGGGGGGGGGCGTCACATCCTCCACCGCCGGCGGGGGTGGGGCCGATGGCATCTGGCAACCGGAAGGCCGCAGGGCCAGCCAGCGGAAAATAAAAAAATCCAGCACCACCAGCGGAATGATCCAAAGCAAATGGCGCAGGGGCGACTTGCGCGTGCGCGGTCCCATGGCCGGTCAAACGGCCATGATGTCTTTTTCTTTGGCCGCCACCAAGTCGTCCACCTTTTTGACAGAATTGTCGGTGTATTTTTGGACTTCGTTGAGGGTGCGGTCGCGATCGTCTTCTGAAATCTTGGCTGCTTTTTCGAGGGCCTTGACGGCATCGTTGGCCTCGCGGCGCACCGCGCGGATGGCCACGCGGGCTTCTTCGCCCATGCGGTTGGCCACCTTGGTCAAATCCCGGCGGCGTTCTTCGCTCAATTCGGGAATCGGCACACGGATGATCCGGCCATCATTGAGTGGGGTGACGCCGATATTGGCCGCCAGAATGGCTTTTTCAATCGCCGGCAGCGAGGAAGGGTCATAGGGCTTGATGACGATCAGACGCGGCTCGGGCGTGCTGATCAACGACATCTGGTTGAGGCGGGTCTGGGTGCCGTAGCATTCCACCATTAGGTAATCCACCAGACTCGGCGTAGCCTTGCCGGTGCGCAGGCCGGAAAGCCCCTGCTGCAAATGCGCGATGGCCTTTTCCATTTTGTCGTCGGTTTCAAGCAGGACATCATCTGTGGATTCGTACATGGCCTTTCCTTTCGGATCAGAGGGTTAGGCGGTGACAAGCGTACCGGCTTTCTGGCCGGTGACCACGCGCAGCAATTCACCGCGTTTGAAAAAGTCAAAAACCAGTATAGGGATTTGGTTGTCCATGCAAAGCGAAAAGGCGGCGGCATCCATGACCTTCAGCCGACGCGCCAATGCCTCCGAGTAGGTCAGACGGTCGAATTTGACGGCTTGCGGATTTTTCACCGGGTCGCTGTCATAGATGCCATCCACCTTGGTGGCCTTGAGCAGGACTTCGGCGTTGATTTCCGCGGCGCGCAACGCGGCCGCGCTGTCGGTGGTGAAAAACGGATTGCCGGTGCCGCCGCCCATGATCACCACGCACCCGTCGGCCAGCAGTTCCAGCGCGCGGCGGAACGTGAACAACTCACACAGGGCCGGCATGGCCGTTGCGGCCAATGTCTTGGCCGGCACCCCGGCGGCTTCCAGCGCCGACTGTAACGCCAAGCTGTTGATCATGGTGGCCAGCATGCCCATGTTGTCGCCATGGGCGCGGCCGAAGCCGCGGTCTTGGCCTTTCAGGCCGCGAAAAATATTGCCGCCGCCAATCACCACCCCCACCTGCACGCCCAGTTGGCGGATGGCTTTGATCTGCTTGGCCATGTCGGCCAGCACGCTGTCGGCAAGGCATTCGCCCGTGGCGTTGTCGCGCAGGACCTCTCCACTAAGCTTCAAAAGGATGCGGCGATATTTGGCTTTTTTCATGTGCTACTCCTGTCGTGTCGTCATTAGAAATGGTGGCCCGGGATGGTGCAAGTGGGCGGCTGGCCATCGGCCCCCAACGCATAGGTGCCGCCGGCGGGGCAGTGCGGCAGGGTTTCCAAGTAGGCGGGCACAAGCTCCTTGACCGCGCCGGGCGCTTGGCCGTGATCGGCAACAAACCGCTGGGCGGCCGCGGCGAGAATATCCAAGTTCATGGCGCAGCGAGCCGCATGAGAGCGTTGCCGGTTACCGCGCGCCGCCGGAATGCCAATGGCGGCAATCAACGCCACCACCGCCACCAGAATCGCGAGGTCCGCCGTGGTCATGCCCGCGCGCCCCATCATGGCCGATGCTCCAGCAGCCGGGCGCGGATGTCATCGGGGATGGGCAGCGGCTTGCGGTTCTTGAAATCATAGTGCACCACCACCGCGTTGCCTTTGGCGCACAGTTGTCCGTTTTGCCAGGCTTCCTGATAGGAAGTGAACGAGGTGTTGCCGACCTTGGCCACGTAGGTGCGGATTTCAATTTCCGCGCCCAGCAACAGCGGCGCAACAAAATCCACATCAATATGCGCCATGATCAGATTCCACTTTTCAAACAGCATCTCCGGATTGAAGAAGCGAAAAAACGGATCGCGTCCCAGCTCAAACCAGATGGGCAGGCGGGTGTTGTTGATGTGCCGCAAGCCATCGGCATCGCCAAAGCGCGGGGTTATGGTTTTGGTGAACATGTCAAAAAAATGGGTTCAAACAGACAGGGTGGATTAAACGGAGAATGCCCCTTGGAGTAAAGATGAAAGCACACGCTTTCCGGCGCTCGCGGAGAGAAAAAAATACTTCACCGCGGGGAAACCAATGCGTAGAGTGTGCGGGCTCAAACAAGGAACCCCATGCTGACGACTAAACGATTTGATTATGTGCCTTTCGACCACGTGCATTTGCATCCTTCGGTGGCCAATCACCGGCCGTTGAACGAGGCCAAGGTGGCTCATTATGCCGAGGATATTCTGCGCAACGGCCTCTTGGAACCCATCGTGGTTTGGGAACGCAACCCCGGCGAATATTATCTGGTGGGTGGCTTCCACCGGCATAATGCCATCCGCCGTATTCGCGCCCAGAATCCCGGCTATTTCGACCGCGTGGACGTGCGCGTGGTGCAGGGCGAACTGGACGAAATCCAGGCGCTGAACCTCAAACTGAATGCCGACCGGCTTGATGCGCGCATCACGGACTATTTTGACGCCATCATTTTCATGGCCAACGCCAACTGGGATAAAAACCGCATCGCACGCTTTTTGGACAAAAATGTGGCGTGGATCGAGGACATTTTGCGCTATGCGCCCAGCATGGATTCGCGTATCCGCCGCCTGCTGGAGCAGGGCGAGATCAGTTGGGCCAAGGCCAAGGCCATCTGCAAGGCGGTGCTGACCGCCCCCCCCGGCCAAGAACGCGCGACGGTGGATGCCGCGTTGGCGGCGCTACAAGCGCCCGCCGCGGAAAAACCAGCGCGTGCGCTGACTTTCCGCAAAGCAACCAAGCGGTTGGCAGCAAGCAAAACCACGTATCAGGTCACCGGCGCAGATGTGGCTGCGTTGCTCAAGGTGGTGCGCGTGCAAAGTGCGTCGGCGGAAGATGTCGCGCGGGTCCGTGCGGCATTTCCCGATTTGCTGGAGGATTGACCTGCCGTTTGAGCTTGTTCCCGTGGGTCGGGGACCGTAGAAGGATAAGTCATGAAACTACTTCAACCATGGATGTTGCCGGTGCTGCTGACGGCCGGAATGTTGTTGAATAGTGGCTGTGTGCTGGTCCGCAAGGGGGCCGCCCGGATGATCTCGCCGGTGGCCACGCAACTCTCCGATGGCTTCATGCGCGAAAACGACGTGGACCTTGTGCGTGATGGCGCCCCGGCATTTTTGCTCATGCTGGACGCCCTCGCCGAGGCCCATCCGGATAATCCCGCCGTTTTGTTGGCGGCGGCCGAAGCCCAGTTGGCCTACGCGGTCGGCTTCGTGGGGCAGGAGCAAAAAGAACGCGCCAAGACCATGCTGCTCAAATCCAAGACGTTCGGCCTGCGGGCGCTCAGCAAAAAGAACAAGCATTTCGCGGCGGCGGTGGATGGCTCCTATGACGATTTTCGGCAAGCGCTGACCCGCTTCAAGCAGCCGGATGCCGAGGCGCTGTTGAGCACCGCCACTGCGTGGGTCATGTGGATCATCGCCAACTCCGATTCGCCGGCCGCTTTGGGCGACATGCCCAAGGTCATGGAACTGATGCAGCGGGTGCACGTGTTGGATCCAGATATCCGGCAGGGTGGGGTGGACCAGTTTTATGGCATTTATTACACCGTGTTGCCACTGGGCGCAGGGCGCGACCTCGATAAGGCGCGCGAGCACTTTGAACACAGCATCCAGGTGGCCGGTCCCGATTACCTCCTCAACCAGGTGACCTTTGCCGAGTTTTATGCCCGCTACGCGCTTGATCAGGAACTGTTTGAGCGCACGCTGCGCAATGTGCTGGCGGCTGAACCCGGCGTGCCGGAGTTTACCCTGATGAATGCCGTGGCCAAGATGCGCGCCCAAACCCTGTTGAGCCAGATGGACGACCTCTTCTAAAATAAGGAAGCAGCATGAGAACTTTGCGTTGGATGTGGATTGTGGGGGCGTTGGGGCTGGGCTGGGCGGCTACCGGTGAAGCGCAAACCACGCTGAAAATTGCCACCATGGCGCCGGATGGCAGCATCTGGATGCAGGCGCTGGCCGATGCCAAAACGGAAGTGGAAACCGCCACCGGCGGCGCCGTGAAGCTGAAGATTTATCCCGGCGGCATTATGGGCTCCGAAAAAGATGTGCTGTTCAAAATCAAAACCGGCCAACTGCAGGGCGGCGGTTTCATGGGCTATGCCATTGGCAAAATTTGCCCGGATGCCAGCGCGCTAATGTTTCCCATGGTGTTCCATAGTTATGCGGAGGTGGATCAAACGCTTCCGAAAATCCTGCCTTATCTGGATGACCACGCTCGGCAAAACGGCTTTGAAAGCATGGGCTGGACGGAAGTGGGCTTCAGCTATGCTTACAGCACCAAACCCATTGCCAATTTGGAGGAGTTCCGCGCCACCAAGGTCTGGGGCTTGGATTCACCCATGCTGACGGAGCTGCTGGTGGCGGCGGGGGTCTCGTTCATTCCAGCCAATATCACCGATGTGCTGACCTCCCTCCAAACCGGCTTGCTGGAAACTGTCTTTGGCCCGCCGGCGGCAGCCATTGCCGTGCAGTGGCATACCAAGGTGCGCTATTACAACGAAATGCAACTGACTTACGCCATCGGCGGCGTATTTATCTCGTCGGCCAGTTGGGCTGCTGTGCCGGCCCAACATCGCGACACCGTCAAATCCATTATCGCCAAACACTGCCAGTTGTTGACCCCGAAAGTGCGCAAAAGCGATATCGAGGCGCTCGAGTTTATGCGCAAGCAGGGTGTGCAAGCACTGGCTGAGACGCCGGCGGCGCGCGCCGCCTTCGATAACGTGGCTGAAACCGCCTTGGGAAAAATCAAGGGAACAGTATTTTCCGCCGAGGTTTGGGAACGGCTACAAAATATTTTGCGCGATATCCGCGGCTCATGAGTCATTTCCTGCTTAGCGTCATTCATGCGCTGGTCCGCGGGCTGGATCGGCTGGAGCGCTTGATCCTGACGGTGCTGGTCACCGGCATGGTCATTCTGGCGGCGGTGCAGATTCTTCTGCGCAATATTTGGCATACCGGATTCAACTGGGCGGAGCCCCTGCTGGGCATGGCGCTCCTGTGGCTGACCATGCTGGGCGCGTTGGCCGCCACCGGCCAGAGTCGGCACATTTCCATTGATCTGGCCGCCGCGTTTTTGCCCAAGCGCGGCCAAGCCATTCTCCGGCGGCTCACCGGTCTTTTTGCCGTCGTGGTGTGCACAATGCTGGCCTGGGCGGCCGGGCGCTATGTCGGCTTCCAAAGCGAAATGGAAACTAACATCCTGCTCGGGTGGCCGCTCTGGAAATATTATCTCGTGGTTCCAGTGGTGCTGTGGCTGATGGCTTGGCGCTTTTTGGTGCATAGCCTGCTGCCGGCCGCCTGGTTGAACAGCGAAGACACACCCGCGGAATCCGCGGGGCAGGGGAGGGGGGGAGCATGATTTGGTTTGTGCTCTTCTGCGCCCTGCTGGGCGTGCCCATGTTCGCCATTTTTGGCGCGCTGGCCATGACCGCCTATCATGCCGAGGGCATGGATTTTTCCATTGTGATTGGCGAATTGACCCGGCTTACCAGCATGCCCATGCTGCAAGCGCTGCCGATGTTTGCGTTGGCCGGCTATATTCTGGCGGGCAGTCGGGCCTCGGAGCGGTTGCTGCGCATCACCCGCGCGGCATTCGGTTGGATGCCGGGGGGGCTCGCCATGGTGAGCATTGTCACCTGCACATTTTTGACCGCCTTTACCGGCGCGTCGGGCGTGACGATTGTGGCCTTGGGCGGATTGCTCCTGCCGGCTTTGCTCAAGGATGGCTATCGTGAGAAAGCCGCGTTGGGGCTGGTCACCAGCGGCGGCAACATGGGTGTGCTCTTTGCTCCCAGCTTGCCCTTGATTTTGTACGCCATCATTGCCCAGCCGATTTCGGGTGAGGTGACCATTGATGCGTTGTTCCGTGCCGGCATCATTCCCGGCCTACTGGCTTTGGCCGTGCTTTGCGCCTACGGCGTATGGGCCGGTCTGCACGCGCAGATCCCACGTCGACCTTTTGCGTGGGGTGAACTTGGCGCGGCACTTAAAGAAGCCAAATGGGAATTGCCGTTGCCCTTCGTGGTGCTGGGCGCCATCTATGGCGGTTTTCTGGTCGCCAGCGAAGCCGCCGTGATCACCGCCGCATACGTGCTGGTGGTCGAAGTCCTCATTTATCGGGAAATCCCATGGCGCAAATTGACCGGCATCATTCGCAACACCGTCGTGCTGGTCGGCGGGGTGCTGCTCATCTTGGGCATGGGAATGGCCATCACCAATTACTTGATTGACCAGGAAGTCCCACAGCTCATCTTGGATTGGGTCGGCACGAGAATTGAGTCACCGATAGTTTTCCTCATCGCTCTGAACGTCTTCTTGTTGGCCGTCGGCTGTGTAATGGACATTTATACCGCGACGGTGGTCATCGTGCCACTGCTGGCTCCGCTAGCGGTCCGCTACGGGATCAACCCAGTGCACCTGGCCATCATCTTTTTGGCGAATCTGGCCATCGGCTACAGCACGCCCCCGGTGGGCATGAATCTGTTCATTGCCGCCATGCGGCTCAACCGCCCGCTGATGAAGCTGGCCGCAGCCTCGCTCGCCCTGATGGGGCTGATGCTGATTACTTTGCTGCTGATCACTTATTGGCCGGCCTTGAGCTTGGTCTTTGTAAAGTAGCCCAGTCTTACGACACGAGGAGGGGTGGGTAGGGCAGGGCAGGGGGGGGCATACCCCCTACCCTGTGGGTGTCACAGAAATAACCGATGAGGCGCGCGGATAAAACCACGACGGGCAAAGCCTCACAAACATGACGCGGAAGTCCCATCATCCTGACGCCGACGGGGCGCACCTTGTTTGATTCTTAAGCAGATAAAGTCCAACAGGCCTTAAGTGCTTGTTCACAAGCCCACCCAAGTCGCTTTTACTTCAATCCAGTGGGCGGAAATAGCCTCCTCGAGCGCATGAATTATAGGCGCTATTCACAAGTTACTCACAAAGTTATCGTCGGGGCATAAATCACGCTGAATCGCCAATTGATCTATATGTAGTATGCCTGACCGGCCAATACTTAACATAATATATATTATGCGACGTAATATGAAAGGTGTGGAATGACTGGGATTTTGGCTTGAACTAACAAAAAAGCCCGGCCGAACCTTGTAGCTCAGCCGGGCTCTGTATGAAGGCGGTTATTCTTGCGGGATAAATGAATCCTTGCCGACGCCACACACCGGGCAAACCCACGAGTCCGGAATGTCTTCGAACTTGGTGCCGGGCGCTACGCCACCGTCGGGATCGCCGACTTCAGGATCATAGACATAACCGCAAACCGTACATAGATATTTCATGATGATCTCCTGTTGTTTTGTTTTAGAGTAGTTTTTCGCGCTGTTGCTGGCCGCGCAATTGGCCCAAAAGTCCTTTGATTTCCTGCGAGCGTTCCTTGCTGCACACCAGTGTCACGCCATCTGCTTGCACCACGACTAAACCCTCGACGCCCACCAAGGCCGTCAAATGGCCTTCCTTGCCGACCACAATATTGCCCTTGCTGACCCAGGTTTCTACATCTCCAAGCACTGCATTTCCGCTCTCGTCCTTGGGCAGATGCGCTTCCAACGCCGGCCAAGATCCTACGTCATCCCAAGCAAATGTGCCTTTACACACGACGATGTTCTGCGCCTTCTCCATGACGGCGTAATCAATGGAGATTTTGTTCAGATCGGGGAAATCGGCATTGAGCTGCTCTTGGAATATGTGATCATCGGTGCATAAAGCCCAGCGTTCAGCTACAGAGGCCAACTGCGGCTGAAACTCGTGCAGCGCCTGCAGAATGCTTTTTACTGACCAGGCAAACATGCCGGAATTCCAAGCATAACGGCCGGTGGCCAAATACCCTTTGGCGGTTTCAATATCGGGTTTTTCAACAAACCGGCGGGCCTTGAAAAAAGATATTCCGCCCGCCTCCTGCCAAAGGTCGCCGGTTTCAATGTAGCCATACGCATTGCTGGGCTCAGACGGCGCAATGCCGATGGTCAGCAAAATGTCGTTCTGAGCACACAACTCCAACCCTTGCCGCAGGGTTTCCCGGAAAATCGGCAAATCGCCAATGATGTGATCGGCGGTCAGTACGCAGAATACGGCGTTAGGATCGCGGCGTTTGATCCATGCGGCGCCGGCGGCTATTGCGGCGGCTGTATCACGCCCCACCGGTTCGCCCAGAATGCCCACGGGACTCCCCTCCCCCAGCATCGCGCGAATGGGCGCCACGAGCGATTGGTTGGTGACAATCAACACCCGCCCTGGTGGAACAATGCCGGCCAAGCGTTCAACAGCCTGGATGATCAAGGGCTTGCCGCCAGCCAATGCCAAAAGCTGCTTGGGGCGCTGGGCGGTGCTCAAGGGCCAAAAGCGCTCGCCTTTGCCCCCGGCCATGATGATTGCATACGCGTTGTGCTCGCCTGCCATGATTATTCCCGGTGCCCTACCTTATCGTTCCATTCGGCAGTTAGAACTGCACCGGTTGCATCCATTCTGGCACCTCGCCGTCGGTGATGGCCTTTTGTAATTCGGCAGCGGCCTCCCGCTTGGCTTCTTCCGCAGCAGCTTTACGCTCCTGTGCTTGCGCCTTGGCATCGGCCTTGGCCTTTGCCTTGGCTTCCCGCTCAGCCAGCCATTCCGCCTTGCGGGCGGCTGCCTCTTGCTTGCGAAGCTCAACATCCGTCACCGGCGCTTGTGTCGGTTCAACCACGGCCGGTTCCGGTTCTACATCCACTTGAGCCACAGTGGCGGGCGTCTCGATGGTTCCGCGCTTAATTTCCTGGCGTGTCTTGGCAGCCTGTTTTTCCAGTTCGCGGGCTTCTTGTTCAAGACGCGCCAGTTCGTCCGCAGCTGCTTGGCGTGCGGTTTCTTCCGCGGCCAAGCGCTCGGCGGCTTCCTCCGCCATTTGGCGCTCATGTTCGGCCACTTCTTGGGCGATGCGGATTTCCTCTGCCTGCCGCGCACGGACAGCCGCTTGCTCGGCTTCCATTGCCTCACGCTCGGCGGCAGCAAGAGCTTCCATCTCGGCTTGTCGCTGGGCTAGGGCCGCTTCTTTTTCGGCTTCCAGGGCGCGTATCGCTTCTTCGGCAGCGGCCTTGCGCGCAGCCATTTCTGCCAAGCGTTTTTCGGTTTCCGCGCGTTGGGCGGCGGCAGCCTCGGCCTGCTTGGCCAAGGCTTCAGCTTCGCGCATGGCTTTTTCAGCCTCGCGTTGTTCTTGTGCGATGCGGATGGCCTCTTCTTTTTGCAGACGTTGGGCTTCCGCCGCAGCCTGCTTGGCTTCTTGTTGCGCCTTCCACTCGGCAGCCTTCAGGGCTGCCGCTTCCTCGCAGGCGCGCTGTTCTTCCGCGCGCTGACGGGCCAATTCAGCTTGCCGTGCTTCCTTGGCGGCCTGTGCTTCCGCCGCGGCCAAAAGTTGTGCTTCCTTGCGTGCTTCCGCGGCCGCCTTGGCTTCGGCCTCAGCCACTCGCTTGGATTCCAGCCGCGCCTCGCGTTCAGCGGCCTGCTTGGCCAAGGCTTCTTCGCGCGCCTGCTTGGCCGCCGCCGCCTTGGCTTCTTCCGCCGCCTTGCGCTCAGCGCGGACGCGTTCGCGCTCGGCCAACGCCGCTTGCTTTTTCTGCCGGGCCAACTCGGCCTTGGTCGGCTGCATACTGACCATCGGCACGACTTCCGGTTGTCCAGTCAACGGCACCACCAGCATGCTGCTGGGCGGTGGCGCAATCGGTTCGCCATTGTAATTGGAGGCCAAGGGGCGTGGCGGGGTCTCATCGGCCGCCGCCATTTCCTGTTCCACAGTCGGCCCCGGCTGCATCTCGATTTCCACCATTTCTGCCGGTTCAACGCCGGCTGGTTCCGCCTCAACAACCTCGACCGCCGGTTCTTCCGGCGTCACTTCGACAGGCGCTTTTTCGCGGGACTTTTGCTTTTTCTTTTTCGCCTTCCTGCCCGGCTTTTCCTCGCTGGCCGCGACCTTGACGGGTTCTTCCGCCGTCGGCTCTACGATGGCTGCTTCCACGGGCGTTTCCTCAGCCGGGATCTCGCTTTGTGCTTCAAGAACTGGCTCGGTTTCCACTACAGCAGCAATTTCCTCTTCCGGAGAGACAGGCTCGACAGCTTGTGGTTCTTCAACCGCCACGACAGTTTCCGGCTCCACCGCCTCCGGAGCCTGCACCACGGGCTCTTCAACCGGTACTTCCACCGGTTCCCCCGGCGGGGCCACATCTGCCACATCCGTGCTCGCGACTTCCGGAGCCGCAGCCTCGGCGGCGACTTCCTCAACCGGAATTTCGATTGCTGGAGGTTCAACTGCCGGAACTTCAACTGCCGCGACCTCGACTGCCGGCTCCGTTTCCACGCTGGGAGTTTCCGTCGCCGCCGCTTCCGCGCGGGCGGCATTTTCCGCCGCCGCCTTTTGCGACTCATCCAGCACCGCTTGCTTTTGCAGCAACGCCAGCACGGAGCCAATCATTAGTTCTTCAGCAGTTTTATTTTGAGCGCGCAATTCACCTTGCAGGGCTTCGGCCACGATATGCTCGGCGATGCGCTGGCCGCCATCCACCTGCGCCTCGATTAATTGCCCCACGGTGACATTGTTGGCCGCGGCCATTTTGATCAGGCTGTTTTGCGCGGCAATCAGCAGACCCTGCATGGCGGCTTCGGACATGCTGGCCTGCCGCTCCGCTTCGGTTTGCGTCGGCGGATTGAGCATATCCGTCCAGCGCTGGGTCATGTCGGCGGCGGTCTGCAGCACGTAGCACGCGTCCACGATGATGTAATAGCGCCGCGAAATCTGGTCCACCGTGCCGGCAAATGAATACGTATTGCCCACGACCAGCGCTTGAAACTTCGGCGCCAGCGCTTCCGGCACCCACACGGTGCCGGCAACTTTCAGGCGCATGGGCAGGTAGTTTTTGCGATCCAGCCGCTGTGCGCGGCCGGCCGGCGCCTGCACCAATTCGTCGGCAAACAAGATGGCGCGGGCCCATGAGTTTTGTGGGCTGGTCACCAGCGATGCGGCTTCCACCTTGGTGTAGGAATCCGGCGTGGCCGCCACTGCCGCATATACCAGCAAACCTGCCAGCAGACCCGACGCCATCGCGAAGCCGACTCGTATTTGTCTCATAGCCTTAACCTTTTCCCAAAAATATGGTTATTTGTATAACGCCCAACAAGTCCAAGGCAAGATTATCCTCGCCCCTCGCCGGCGGGCTTGGCCGGGGGTGCGGCCCCCCGGGCGGCCTGCCGCAGGCCGGCCCAATGCTCCAACCGCTTGCGGATCATGTCTTCATAGCCGGCGGTGGTCGGCTCGTAGTACACCTTGTCCGTGGGCACATATTCCTGATCCACGAAATGACCGGGAAAATCGTGGGCATATTGATAGCCCTGATGCCCGAACTCTTTGGCCGCGCGCTTGGAGCCCGTGCTACGCAAATGCCGCGGCACCGGCAACGTGCGGCCTTCCTTCACATCCGCCCATGCGGCCTCCAAGCCCATGTAGGCCGCGTTGCTCTTGGGCGCGGTGGCCAGATACGTCGTCACTTGCGCCAGGGTAATCCGCGCTTCCGGCATGCCCACAAAGTCCACCGCCTGCATTGCGGCCACCGCCAGGCTCAGCCCCCGAGGGTCGGCATTGCCGATATCCTCGCTGGCCAGAATCACAAGGCGGCGGGCGATGAATCGCGGGTCTTCTCCGGCATAGAGCATCTTGGCCAGCCAATACAGCGCCGCATTGGGGTCCGACCCGCGCACGCTTTTGATGAATGCCGAAATCGTGTTGTAGTGCTCATCTTCGTCGTGGTCGTACACCACGGCTTTTTTCTGGATGCTCTCTTCCGTCACCGCGCGGGTAATATGGATCACGCCATCAGCCGCCGGGGCGGTGGTCAAGGCCGCTATTTCCAGCGCATTCAGCGCGCGGCGGCCATCACCCTCGCACACCGCCGCCAAGTGCGCCAGCGCCGCCTCATCCGCCTCGATTGCCAGATGGCCCAAACCGTCGGGGGCCTTCAGCGCGCGCCGCAGCAGTTCCGTCACCGCTGCCACGCTCAACGGCTCCAATTGGAAAATCTGGCTGCGCGAAGTCAGCGGGCTGTTGATGAAAAAAAACGGATTGTGGGTGGTCGCCCCGATCAAGGTGACGGCGCCCTCCTCCACGTAAGGCAACAGCACATCTTGTTGCGCCTTGTTGAAGCGGTGGATTTCATCAATGAACAAAATGGTTTCGCGCCCGGAATTGACGCGGCGCATCCGTGCGGCCTCCAACGCCTGCCGCAGCCCGGCCACATTTGAAAGCACGCCGCTGGAACGGTCAAAAACCCGCTGCGTCGCGCGCGCGATAACCTCGGCCAGCGAGGTCTTGCCGCAGCCGGGCGGGCCATAGAGGATGATGCTGGTCAGCCGGTCGGCCTCGATGGCGCGCCGCAGCAACTTGCCCGGCCCCAGAATGTGATCCTGCCCCACGATGTCTTCCAGCACGCGCGGGCGCATCCGCACGGCCAGCGGTCGCCGCAATGCGGCATCCACCTTGGGCGGGCTGGGGTTTTGGTCAAACAAATCGCTCATGGGTAAGGTGCGGAAACCATGCCAGAACCGCCGTGACTACCCAATCATATTTTGCCCCTCCCCCGCCGCCTTGGCTTGCACGCCGGCTCAGGGCGCCGGCCGGATAATAACCCCATAAAAGCGCATGTTCCCTTCCGGCGCCGGCAACGGCAGCACTACGTCGCCGTCCGCTGTGTTGGTGATCGGGGTTCCCTGCCATACCCAGTTGGTTTGCGCCGGGCCTGCCGGCAGATTAGATGCCGCAAAAACTTGAAAAACCCGCCCGACCTTGCCGCTTACAGTCACCTGGCCCTGCGGATCAAAGGCCGTGATGAAGTACATTTCGTTGGTGATATCCCCCCCACCCCCTGCCGTCACCGTCAACAGCACGCTATTGGTGACCGTCACCCCCGACCCTTTGTCGGTGAGCAGGGCATTGACCAGGTGCGTTCCCACGTCCGCCAAAACAGTTCCGGCCGCAATGCGGAAACGGCTCTTGTTGCTGACCGAGGATGTATTGACAAACGGCGGCTCGATAAGCCAGGCGGTTGTCCAGTTGGTGCCGGCAGCATGCAGCACCACATTGGTCACCCAGATATCCACGACATCGGGCACCACGATGTTGGCCGCCACCGGTGCCAACGTGAATGAAGGCGGCGACACCACGCGCAGCACCACGCTGGTGCTGCCCAGCGGTTCCCCGCCGCTACGCGCCGTGGCGCTGGCTGTGTAGTTTCCCCACTCATTGGTGGCGGTGGGGGCAAACACCAACTGTAATTGGTCGTCCGGCGTCACGGCAAATTCCGCGTTGGGGTTGGGCGGTTCCAACGTCCATTCCCATTCCCGGACAACCCCCGCGGCGTTGTGCAGGGTGAAATCCACCACCGAAGTCCACCCCACCGGCACATTGGTGCTGCCGCTCCATGACACCCGCGGCGGCAGGTTGTCGTATTCGCTGATGAAAATGTCATCTACGTTGGCAATTTCATTAAAGTTGCCCGTGGTGATCAGCCGGATATATGTGGGCCCAAGCCGCTGGATTTCCACTACAAAAATGGAGTTGGTGATGTCCTCGCAATCCTGCACGTTGAAAGAGCCGTGTGTGGTCCAGCTTTCTTCATCTTTGCCACGGCTTTGCACATCAAATTTGACGACACGGTTGGACCCATAATAGGCCGCGTGTAAAATCACCGCACCGACCCCATCAAAAGTGTCGAGGCTTTCCATGCGCGCGGGCAGGCTATCTGCCGAATGGCGAAACCGCGCCGACGTGGCCCCAATCCGTTTATCGGTGCTACCGCTGGTGCGGACATTGAAAAACAGCCATGGCATGTTGGTGAGTGTGACTTCCTCGCCGGCGTTGGTGTTGTAATTGAAACTGACGCCTTCGAAATTGATTCGTCTTGCCGACGGCGCTTCTTCCACGCGGAGATAACAACCGGTTTCCGCGGTCAAATCAGGATCCTCGGTGCCCGTCACCCGATAAGTGACAGTGAAAGTTTTCCCAGCATCCGCCACAACAGGGATCAGAGTCAAAAGATTGGTTTCCGTCCCCAGTATGGTGCCGGCGAAATCCGGTTCGATGATCCATTCCCCGGCCAAAGGCTGATCCAGCGAAAACACTTCCGCGTGGGTATCGTACTCGCCCCCCACATACAGCAAATTAGTTCCCACCCGGTCCAGCCGCACGAATAACTCGAATGGTTTCCACTCCAAATCGTCAATCGCCAATGGTCCGCTAGTGGCCAGCCGATTGGAAATCATCAGCAAGAATTCGTTGGTAAACGGGAGCCGGTTGACGGGATCATGAACCGGAAAGGTGACAGTTTCCACTGAGCCAGATCCCCCCGATGATGTGTAATTGGTGATCAAACGATCATTCACCCATACGTCATAATCAGCTTTTGCCGAAAGCACCTGTTTGAAAGTGGCCGTGAGCTGCTCTACGCCGCCGGTGATCGTCCCTGAAAGCAGCCAGCCCTTGGTGGCCGCCGAACCGCCACGCAACGTGATGGATGGATTATTGGAATAGATTGTTGGCGTACCACGGGCATTCGCGTACGTCCAGACCACGTTTTCCTGGCCGGTAAACGACCCGCTGGCCACCCACGAGCCTGCCAAACCAGTATTGTCGAATGTTTCCACCCCGGCGTGTGCGGTGAGCGCCATCAGCATCCAGCCGATGCTCCAACCCAACCAGCCTGTACAGCGCGCCCGCATCTATTCGTTCATTGAAACATACTCCCCCGCCACCCGCGAGGCAAAAACCAATTGGCCGCGGGCAAAAAAGGATTGAACACCCGCGCGGTTGTGGCATAGTCCACCGCGACTTCCGGGCGATTAGCTCAGTTGGTTAGAGCGCTTGCTTGACATGCAAGAGGTCACAGATTCGAGTTCTGTATCGCCCACCATTAAAACTTCGGAAAGAAATTCCACGTTCCCGGCCGGCCCCAACTATTGACGGCAGTAATGATGTTGTGTTCCTAGTGAGTCGGCTCGCCGTCGGCTTGCATGTCACCGGGCTTTAGGCTGGCTTGATCAGGACAGGTCCAGGCATTAGCGTCCTCTTTCAATTCACGCAACATTTTCGAAATATCCCGGAAGCATTTGTCGAAAGAATCGGCGCGCCTAGCTACCTCCATATCGAATATTGCGGTGAAAGCCGCTTGGTCTGCGGTTTCGGAATAGCTGGTGCCACGAGGCATCTTCTCGGCAAGCCATCTTTTCGCATCGCGAATATCTTCTGGATCCGATGGGGCATCGATATTTGCAGGCAACCCCCGCTTTCCTCTTAGTGATACAGCCGCCGCAAGAAACCAAGCCTCATACTCTTTTTTGGCTAAAACAACGGAGATTGGATAGTCCGAACGGGCTTGCTTCGCACGTTCGAGAAGTGCCGGCCCATCATGGGCAGGACAACCGTCCTGCCAATCGCAGTCAATCAGAACAAGAATGCCTCCACGACCTTGTAGCTTCCGGGAGGCCAAAGTAACGAAACGCTCCATCTCCCCTTGTTTGCGAAGACGAGAAGCCGGAACCCTCATCGGTGGTAAGACTGTTGGCACAAACCCCGGATCAATAATCGAGGCAATACGACGTATCAATAATGGAACGGCTTCACATTCCCCATGCCCTTCAACTATAGCGGCGATTTTTACTTCTGTCATGGCTCGAACTCAGCAAACAATTCAAGTTGTTTAGGTGTGATCTTTTCTAAAGCATTTTTGTCCGGGCCAAGCTGGTTCAATCTCATTAGTTCACCAGCCGTAAAAAGCCGTTCTTTGATTACCGATCGGCCGGCTTCATCCAGGGGGGCGATTATTGTCTCGCCGTTTCTGTTCACTACGGCAAGGATTTGTGCATCGGAAATTTCTTTATCATCCAAGAGATCAGGGCTGTGACTTGTAACCGCAATTTGAGTTGCCAGGGATGCCGACCTGAGCCCATCGCGTAGAACTCCAGCTGCGCCCGGGTGTACTGCTGCCTCAGGCTCTTCGATCCCGACAAAAGGCACCGTTTTATCTTGGTTATCAGCGGACTGGAAGAGCGCCGTTAGGACACCCAATGCACGCAAGGTCCCGTCCGACATGTTTTCAGCCATGAAACGCCAAGGGTCCTTATTGGTCCCGACAAGTTGGCGGAACTCAAGCGTCTCCTTTTTACCAATATGCCTAATGTCGATCCCCTGGATTCCTGGCACAACTTTCGACAAGAAATTCAAGACGCGTTTATGTACTTCAGTTTTGTCCCTTTCCATCACCCCCAATACACTCGCTAAGTTACTACCATCTCTTTTCAGCACTATTCCTGGATCAGGAGGTTGGAGATCGCGTATAGTATCAGGATTGAAGTTATAGAATCCCATATGGGACAGCGCATCATAAATAGGGCGGAAAGTTGGTAATCCGGCTGCGGCAACTAAATACAAGCGGTCGTTCGATGCTGGCGGCGCTATTTCAACAGGTGCTTTGACCACCACACCATTTTCGACCTTATAAGACTCCTCGCCGAGCCCGCTTTCTGCGAAGATTCGGCACTCTTCTTGCTGAACCTCAAAAGCCCCCTTTTTCTGCGCGCCAATTCGGAAAGCGTATATCCCGTGGGTGCCTTCAGGAAGTTTCCATTCCAAGCGGATGCCGAAATGTGTGGGATGACCTGACGATCTTCGCCGCACTTCATTGATCCCCCCTCGATCGCGTAATGCATGCTCCAAAGATGTGTTAAGGGCATCAGAGACAAGTCGTAAAGCATCGAGAAAATTGCTTTTGCCTGCTCCGTTTTGACCGACAAGAAATGCCAGAGGGCCAAGCCTGACCGAGCATTCTTTGATACTTTTATAATTGTTAAGAACAACTCGCGTTATGAATACTGGATCGCGCATACCCACCTCCAAGCTTGTGCACCTTCAAGACCTCGTTCCCTCGAGAAACAATTACCTTAACCGCAATTCGCTTTTGCATGCCTTCGGGAAAGAGCAGCGAAACCATGCCATCCAGCTGGCTCGGCTCCAAATGTGCTTGGTCCAAAGCCGCCAACAGTCCCATAGCGATCTTCAAGGGGGGGCGCGGGAGACAACGCATTGGGCACAAAAGTGTTAACGGTTTTCCCCACCGTGGAAATCGTCACGTATTCGCCTGTTTTTCGCGCAGTCATTGTTCCTTTATCTCACGTGTGCAATTAGCCAATCTCTTATTGCATGATAACGCTATATCGTGCAATAATATTCATCGCACTTCCCATCCCAGCCGATGCCCTTGTAACACCGTTTCCTCGCGACTGAATTATTTTCACCGCCACCGGCTTATCGCGAATTATTCATCAGTATTTGCATGTGGGAAGAACAGCCCGCCGGGGATACAACCCCGGACGACAAGGGCGTGGCTGTTGACTGTAGCCGCGGACGGTGAACGCGGAGATTTTTCATGACACCGGCCTCACCGAGGCCGGCAACAGTAAATCTCGCTTGCGACGCTTGCGGCGCTTGCGCGGAAATAAAACCAAACAGGAACGCAGGAAAATCAGGAAAACAGGAAGGATTTTTCAGTGAGGTGCCTCCGTGTTTTTTATCCTTTCCTGCGTTCCTGGGTTTCTTGCTTTCCTGCTGGTTCTTGGGTCGGTAGCGGCGTTGGCGGCGTTGGCGTTGAAATGGGTCGAGGTTTTGCGATGTTGCGCGGTGCGCATTCAGCACCATTTCTCCCCACCCCATCCCGGCAAGACCACTACCTTGGCATCCAAGGTACCTTGGTGTGAACGCCGACGCGGAATCGGCATGAAACCGCCGGTTTGAAATTGGGTCGTCATGTGATGATGTTTTGTATCGTGAAGGAAGATATTCTTCCTAGCGGGGTGAATTTACTTAACATGGGTTCTGGTGTGCGGTTATGATTTTCCGGGGCCGTGCTGACCACGATGGGCCCGCCAGTGGATATGTTTTCCACAAAGATGAAGCCGCTGCACCTGTTCCGCGATGACCGTTTGTAGCGCACTGCCGGTTAAGGTGGAGATAATCCCCACCAGCACAGCCGGTTGCGCCAACAAGACCGTTTGTAGCGCATCCTGATTTAAGCCGAGCCCATCCCATTGGGCATCAGGGGGTTGTGGCTTTATGACCGTTTGTAGCGCACCCCGCCGCCGGCGCCAATAACCCGGATGCGCCTTGCGCCATGCCCGAACCCGCTCCACTTCCGCTGGCCCCCGGAAGTAGTTCCGGTTCTCCGACCGGCGCCGCCAACGCGCCTGTCCCGCCCGCTGGCGGGCCTGCTGGCATTCGGGCGCCGAACAGTAGACCTGATGATGCCGGTTCCGGGGATCCGGCCAGTATAATTGCCCGCAATGCGGACACTTGCGTCTGCGTCGTCTCTTCATGCCCCGCATCAAGACAATGGCGCCCCCCGGCTGGCAACCGAAGAAAATCCACCCCGTTCCAAGAGGGGGAAGAAGACGGAAGAAGAGTTAAAAATGGGGAAGTTTTCGAAGAAAACCCCGGAGAAGAAAATCCAATTTCAAACCGGCGCTTTCAACCCAGTTTCATTTCGCCGCTGACACCCCCTCGCCTTTCTGCCCTTTCCT
>Ga0255344_1000879_pt1 | contig 44230 bp, 38 predicted proteins | sample wastewater_treat_5_FD_192414 | JGI IMG/M metagenome (GOLD analysis project Ga0255344, IMG submission 192414) | Wastewater microbial communities from Lulu Island WWTP, Vancouver, Canada - plant18 | ecosystem: Engineered > WWTP > Wastewater > Unclassified | place: Canada: Vancouver, British...
AAGATTTAGTGGAACTTCGTATAAATGTTTTGCATCTACAGCATTTATTATCGCTTCTTTTTCTATGTCACAAAAAAGACTTATTTTACTTTTTATGTTATCGTTTATTGGGATTTCACTTCTGCAAATTATTATATCTGGCTGAATACCAATACTTCTTAATTCCTTAACACTATGCTGGGTAGGTTTGGTTTTTAATTCGTCACTAGTTTTAAGATATGGAACATATGTTATATGAATGTATAAAACATTTTCTTTACCAATATCTTTTTTAAATTGTCTTATGGCTTCAAGAAATGGTAGGCTTTCAATATCTCCAACAGTACCGCCAATCTCTGTAATGATAATATCGGACTTTTTTGTGAGTAAAGTCATTTTTATGCTGTTTTTTATCTCGTCTGTCACATGTGGAATTACCTGAACAGTATCTCCAAGATAATCCCCTTTTCTTTCATTATCAATTACAGTTTTGTATATCTTTCCTGAAGTGAAATTGTTGTATTTTGATAAATTTTCATCAATAAATCTTTCATAATGACCAAGATCAAGGTCTGTTTCTCCACCATCTTCAGTAACGAAAACTTCTCCATGTTGGAAAGGATTCATGGTTCCAGGATCTATGTTTATGTAAGGGTCAAACTTTTGGATAGTAACACCCAGACCCCTTGATTTTAAAAGTCTTCCCAAAGAAGCTGCACAAATTCCTTTTCCAAGAGAAGATAAAACTCCACCAGTAACAAAAATAAATTTGGTCTCCAAGTTTTAATTTGCCTCCTTAAGTAATTTTTTGATTTTATTGCATTGCCCTATCAATTCTTCTGAGTGCAGTCTTGATACATTGCTTGTTATCCCACTCATCATTCTTGCTATTTCATCAACTTTATCTTCAGAAACCATTTTTTTTATACTTATCTTAGTCTTGTTATCTTTTATATACTTCTCCACAAGTAAATGGTTATCTGCAAAACAAGCAATTTGCGGAAGATGGGTAATACAAATAACTTGCCGAAAAAGGGAAATTTTATAAAGTTTTTCTCCAACAACTGTAGCCGTTTGGCCTCCTATTCCAGCATCTATTTCATCAAAAATCATTGTGTTTATATTATCGGAATTTCCAATAATACTTTTAAGTGCTAGCATTACCCTGGAAATTTCTCCACCAGAAGCAATTTTATTTAAGCTTTTAACACTTTCTCCTGGATTAGTTGAGATTAAAAACTCACACTCATCGATCCCGTTAAGTAAAAATTTTATTTTTTTGCCATCAATTAAAGCATCATCACCACTTGTGTATGAAAAGTTTACTTTAAATTCAACTGCTTTAAAATTTAAATCTAATAATTCTTTTTTAATATCCTCTTGGAATTTACTGGCAACTTCTAACCTATAATTATGAAGATCAATTGCTTTTTTTATTAATAATTGTTTTCTTTCTTCAAAATCTTTTAGCTTTAGCTCAATAGTATTATCTATATCTTCTAAGCCTATTCTTTGTTTGCTTAATTTAGTTTTATATTCTAAAAGTTCTTGGATGCCCATTTTATATTTTCTCTTAATGTCATTTATTAAGAAAATTCTTTCCTGTATATCTTCTAATTTTTTTGGGCTGAACTCAAAATTATTTATATAGTTTTGTAGGTACCTATTAAGTTCTTCAATGTTAGAATTATAGATTTCTAAGCTCTCAATAAATTTTGGAATATTGTTATCGATTTTACTAAGCTCATATAAATTTTTCAAAAGCTTTGAATTTATATTAACAAGTGAAAAGTTTGTTTCAACATCACCCTCAATTAATTTAAGGCACTCTGTAGAGTATTGATAGATTTTCTCATAATTTTTTAAAATATTCTTTTCATTCTCTAAAACAACATCCTCATCTTCTTTTAAATTAAGACTTTCTATTTCATCTAATTTAAAATTTAATTCTTTAAGAGCCATCTCCTTCTTTTTTTGCTTTTCAATAAGATCCTCAATTTCTTTTTTTTCGTTCAAATAATTTTTAAACTCAATTACATAATCATTTTTTAATTCTTGTAATTTTTCACTCCCTAATCTATCAATTATTTCCAAATGCTGTTTTTGATCTAATAAATATTGATGATCATGCTGCCCATGTATATCTATAAATAACTTGCCTAAATTCTTAAGTACATTAACTTGGGTAAAAATATTATTAACAAATACCCTATTTCTACCATTTCTATTTAATTCTCTTGTAATTTCAATGTCTTTTGCTTCGTTATAATTTTTAATTAGACCTTCTTTAATTAAAAATTTCTTTACATCTTCATTTTTTGAAAAATCAAAAAATCCTTGAACTAAAAGGTTTTCTTCATTTTCTCTAATTAAATTTAAATCTGCCCTCTCACCTATTAACAGGTTTATTGCTTCTATTATTAAAGTTTTACCTGCTCCAGTTTCTCCAGTAAGAATGTCAAGACCACTGCTAAATTTTATATTAACGTCATCGATAATAGCAAAGTTTTTTACATATAATTCTTTTAACATCTAAAATTTTTATTAGAAAATATGGCTAATTTTTAAAAATCTGACTTTTAGTTTGTGACTTAAGTTTCTTTGATTAATTTTTCCTTGAATATTTTAAAAAATATATTTTTGTTAAAAGTGATTAGATTTAATTTTTTATCTGACTTACCAACTTTAAATACATCACCATCAAATATTTTTATATCTTGTTTTTTACCATCAACATTAATGCTTACATCTGTTTTTTTAGAGTTTATTTGTATTTCAATTTGATTATCAGGACTGATTACAAGACTCCTACTAAATAAAGTATGCGCACATATAGGTGTAATAATAATTGATTCATTTTTAGGCTCAACAACAGGTCCACCTGCTGATAAAGAATAAGCTGTTGACCCGGTAGGTGTTGAAATTATTATTCCATCTGCACCATAACTTAAAAGCGGGACACCATTAATAATAATTTTAATTTCAATAATTTTTTCTAAAAGTGATTTGGTAATTACAAAATCGTTTAAAGCGATATATGGAACATCTTTTTCATTAACTAATATTTTATCTCTAAAAAGGCTACCTGAGATTAACATCCTTTTTTCAATTTCAAAGTTATCATCTATAATCTTATCTAAAGAATCATACATGTCAGAGATATTTATTTCTGCTAAAAACCCGAGGTTACCTACATTAACCCCCATTATAGGAATGCCGTTTTTAAAAGTATATCGCGCAGCTCTAAGAAAAGTACCATCGCCGCCTATTGAAATTAGACATTTTATCGAGTTTTCAAATTCCTCTTTTGAAACTTGGTTAAGTGAATACTTTTTTGGAAGTTTATCGTCCTCGACTAAAAAAACCTTGATTTTTTTGGATTTTAAATAATCATAGATGTCTTTTGCTATATTTATTGCTTTTATATTTTCATTATTGGAAATTAAACCTATACAATCCATTTTAAACCCATTTACTACTAGTACTTAATGTTCTTATTTTTATTTTTTTAAAAAGAAAGCATGAGCATTCTCAACAACAGAATTAATATCAACAAGTATTTTATCATAATTAAAATCTTTTTTATTCGCATTATCATTAATTATTTTTTTTAAATAAATCCAGTATTCTATATTACCCTTAGCTCCTTTTATTTTAGAAAAAGTTAAACCAATTATTTTTATATTCTCGTATTTTTTTAAAAAATTAATTAAATCATTTAAAACTTTTATATGAAGTTCTTTACTCTTAATAACACCTTTATTTTCAACTAATTCTTTTTTAAGTTCAAATTGTGGCTTTATTAATAAAAGTATTTCTCCGTTTTCACTAACAAGGTCAATTATCTTATTAAAAATTGTTCTTAATGAAATAAATGATAAATCTGCAACTGCTAAATCTGGTAATAGCTCAAATTTATCTTTTTCCAAATTTTTAACATTAGTCCTTTCAAACAATTGAACCTTTTCGTTTTTTCTAAGACTCCAAGCAAATTGGCCATATCCAACATCCACTGCTATTACCTTTAAAACATTATTTTTTAAAAGAAAATCAGTAAATCCACCTGTTGAAGCACCTAAATCTATGACAACTCTGTTATCCAAATTAATATTAAATTCTTCAACAACCCCTTTTAATTTTAATGCTCCTCTTGAAACAAATTCATCCACGCTTTTTAAGGTAATTTTTGAATCTATTTTTACCAAATCACCTGGCTTTTTTATTTTTATTCCGTTTGCATATACTCTGCCTTCAATTATTAACGCTTCAATTAACTTTCTATCTTTCAGTATTCCTTTATTAAATAACAAATCTGCTATCTTTATTTTGCCTTTAGTTTTTAGATTGTTTTCATCTGGCATATTTTGATTTTCTATTATCATATAAAATTAAAATCTTCCTTTTTATGTTTTTTAAACTTAAATTTAATAAGTTTAAAAAATAATTAAAAATATAAACTAAAAATATAAGCATCCAAAATTCCGTGATAGCAATAAAAACAAAACTTTAAGGTTAGGATTAGTTACCTAAGAAAACACTCAAAGCTTTTCCCCGGCGAGGGAAAGCTTGCTCAAAGTTTTAAGGCTTCGCTCTCCCCTTAGAAGAGGAACCATGCCCACTTCGCCTTCAAATGGTTTGCTTAGGTAACTCATCCTAACCAAATAATTTATCTTTATAGCGGAATTTTAGATGCTTCCACTAAAAATTAACAAAGGTTTCTGCTTATTTACAATCAAAAAATAATATTTGTGAACATTAAGGTGTATTAAAAATTTCAAGTTAAAATCAATATATATTTACTGTAACACCTGAGGGGATGGATTCATAAAACCATTTTGCATCTTCAACATCAAGTCTTATGCAACCATGGCTGACAGGCTTACCGATATTTAAACGATCTTCTGAAATAATATTACCATCTTTATCAAAAGGTGTACTATGAAATAAATAAGAATTAAAAAATCTTACAAAATAGTAAGCACCGACATTATATTTAGGAAGCCATGAATAAAATATTTTATCACTTGTTTTATATACTCCTGTTGGAGTTGAAGTCTTTGGTCCCCCACTTGAGCAAATCATTTCTTTTAAAATATTATCTTTATAAAATACTCTTACTTTTTGTTCAGAAAGAGATACTTCTACTAAATAGTTTTCAGGCTTTTTTTCTTCAAGAAAAATATTTTTAGTGTTTAGATTTACTTTGGCATCTTCCCAAGTGAATATTATTGAAATAACTGACTCCCCAACTTTATTTGTTGCCTTAGCAACTAGTTCATATGTTTCTCCAGGTGCAAGATTAATTTGCGCAAAATATGGCCCCCATGAGCCTAAACTATCGTCTTTTGAAAAGACTAAGCTAGGTTTCGGGTAACCTCTTACATTTGCTTTTACCCTATAATAACATATTGAATTATCATCAAGAATAACCGGTCCTTCAACTATTTGAATATTCATTGATGGAGGAGTAGTTTCTTTTTTGGTATCTTTTAAAATTTCTTTTAGATATTCATCATCAAGATCATTAATATTTAAACTATTTTCTCTATCACTCGTGGTACTTGAAATTTGTTCTTCATTTGTTACTGAAATCTCATCTTCATTATCAGCTATCTTTTCTTTATTTATATCTTGTAATGGATAGTTGGAATATGGCTTATTACTTAGGCTATCTGATTGTGAAACATCATTCTCTTTGTTGTCTAGACCTTGTGAACAGTCCTTTAATCCACTATTGTTTATATTGAGTTGATTACAACCTGTAAGAGTAAAAAGTAATGCTAATACCAAGATGAGGACTGTAAATATCGTTACTACAAAAGAAATATTTATTTTATTGTTTTTCTTATTATCACAGTTTTTCATAAATTATAAAAAATTATACTATCTAAGTTGTCTTTAATATAAGTATCTAAAATTCCTTGACGGCAATAAAAACAAAACTTTGAGGGCTAGGATGAGTTACTTAAGAAAACCATTTGAAGACGAAGCGGGCATGGTTCCTCTTTTAAGAGGAGAGCGAAGCCTTAAAACTTTAAGCAAGCTTTCCCTCGCCGGAGGAAAGATTGCGTGTTTTCTTAAGTAACTCATCCTAGCCAAATAATTTATCTTTATCATGGAATTTTATATGCTTTTTCTTTATTTAACTTAATTTTAATTTATTTTGAAATACTCATATCTATTATATCATTTAACTTTTCGCGATAATATTTAAACTCGCTCCATCCTACCTCAGGTGGAATTAGATGATCCCCAAATGGAATATAACCGCCTTGTTTAACTAACCATTTTACGGGTTCAAGAAATTCGTCAATTTTTTCTTTCCCAAACCTGATGTCAAGTTTGGGGATTCCACCCATTAAAAGGAAATCTGGGTATTTTTTTCTTAATGTTACTACATCCATTCCAGCGCTTACTTCCATCGGATACATACCATTTACCCCAGCTTTGATAAATAATGGAACTAGCTCATTACAGTCACCATCAGTATCAACTAAAAAAGTATTAATTTTCTTACTTTTAAGAAAATTAGATATTTTTTTATAATATGGAAGAACAAATTCCTTAATAATAGCTGGGGATACCATTGAGCCTTTTCCAGAAGAAATATCTTCCCATAAATTACATAAATCAACACTCGTATAAGAAAGTACTTCTTCCCAGAGAGCTATCCAGATATCAGTAATTCTATCAAGAATATCTTTTATTAAATCAGGCTCATCATAATAAAAAAGAAAAAGGTTTTCATATCCTACAAGATGAGTAAGAGTTCCAAATATCCCGCAGGGATAGCCGCCCAATGCCAGTGGAAAATCTCTATTTTTATATTTTTTAACTAACTCATTCCAATTGCTTGGAAGACGATCTTTAATGTTGTCAAGTTTCATTCTTTCTGATTTTATTTCATTCCATGTGTCCCAGCCTTTTATAGGCCATTCTAGGCCAGCTGGGATTACTTGCTGCTGTTTTGAAAATCTTCTTTTGCAACCATCAAGATCTATGTAGTCAATATATTTTTCATCTTCATAAATTATCTCAGGTTTAAATTGCGGGTAGCATAAATGCTCTGCACAAACTACATTTTGTTGAGCGTCCATATTAAAATAATCTTTAATATCATAATCAAGACAAAAGCCTTGAGATGGGAAATAAATACCTCCGCCTAGTACTCCAATACCATCAGGAATTTCTAAGTTTCTTTCCGGCTCATTATATACTGTCTCAAAAAGGGTTTTTTCTTTCATCAAAAAATGCTTCCAAACAGTTGTATATAAAGAAGAAGTAGTATTGATTACACTAATTGGAACTTTTGGGTATTTTTTTATAGGCAAGCCCTCTTTATGCCATCTTTTTATTGTGGAACCCCAATATCCAAATTCCCATTTGATTGTTGGAACACTTGTATTAAAATTTGTAAATTCTAAAAATTTTTCCCTGGAATTCATAAGTTCCCCGATCCTTTGATAAAAATAAAATACGTTTTTTAATAAGCAACTTTTTTTATAATTTTCAACTTACATTTTTCTTTTTATTGGCTGCAATATCAACTAAAACCTTGCCAAGAATTCCATTCACAAACTTTGGAGTATCATCTTTTTGCCCAAATAGCTTTGCTATTTCAATTGCTTCATCAACGGAAACTTTTAAAGGTATATCATCCTCATAAATCATCTCATAAATAGCCATTCTAATGATATTTCTATCGATAATTGATATCCTTTCTAAAGTCCAGTTCTCAGCTGTCTTTTTTATGATATCATCTATTTCATTCTTGCTTTTCTCAACTCCATAAACAAGCTTAATTGTAAAATCGTCAATTCTTTTTTTAAATATAATTTCATTACTAATAATTTCACTTACATTTTTATTTAACAAGTCACTTTGATACAAGAGAATTACTGCTTTTATTCTTGCTCTTCTTCTTTTTGTAGTCATTTTACACCCTTGTTATGTAACTACCAGTCCTTGTATCAATTCTAATGACATCTCCGACTTCTATAAATAAAGGAACTTGGATTTTTGCCCCTGTTTCAATCTCTGCTGGTTTAAATACGTTGCTAACAGTATCTCCTTTAACTCCTGGCTCCGTCTTTATTACTTTAGCATCTATAAAAGTGGGTAATTCAATAGAAATAGGTTTACCTTTATAAAAAACCATTGTGATCTCAAGATTTTCAATTAAATATTGTTTTTTATCACCAATTTGATCTTCACTTAATGAAATCTGCTCGTAAGTTTGGTTATCCATAAAATTATAGTTTTCATCCTTATATAAAAATTGCATTTTTTTAGTCTCAAGTATAGCCTGCTCTACTTTTTCACCTGCTCTGAAAGTTTTTTCAAAGATTGCACCCGTTAATAAATTTTTTAGTTTTGTTCTAACAAAAGCACCGCCTTTACCAGGTTTTACATGCTGAAAATAAATAATTTCTAAAAGTTCACCATTATATTCAATTGTCATACCATTTTTTAAATCATTTGTGCTAACCATATATTGTACTTCTCCAAAGAATCGTCATATCATTTTATGAATCTGTTTTATTAATCATTTTGCAAATTATTATAAATTTGTTTTTTGCATATTTTTTATATAATTTACGAATTATTTTAACGCTCAATAAGTTAATTATAACCTAATTTATATTATAATCTTACTAATTGACTATAAAAATTTTTTCTTTCTTTAAATTATAAAAGTTTTTGTGCCCATCTTTTGTTATTTCAACCATATCTTCAATTCTAACACCACCCAAACCTTCAATATATATCCCTGGCTCTAGAGTTATAACCATGCCTTCCCTCAATACAAAATTACTTTTAGAATTTATAAATGGGGGTTCGTGTACCTCTAAGCCTACTCCATGACCCAATGAATGTCCAAAACTTTCTCCATAGCCATTTTTTGCAATAAAACTTCTTGCCGCGTTATCAAGTTCACTTGAGATCATACCTGGCCTACATTGAGATTCTGCTAAAAATTGGGCTTCTTTTACAATTTCATAAATTTCAAAAACTTTTTTGAAATTAATATGTTCTAATATATCGCCAATAAAAATAGTTCTTGTTATATCAGAACAATAATTTTTATAATATGCTCCAAAATCCATCAGTAATACCCCATTTCTAATTTTGGTATTACTAGCACAATAGTGCGGTTTAGATGAATTTTCATTATTTGCTATTATAAAGTCAAAAGACTTTCCATAAGCATCATTCTTAATTAAATAACCTTCAAGCTCATGAGCTAACTCTAACTCACTTTTTGATGTTATCTCTTTATAATTATATTTTAAGATATCTTTAAAGCTTTTCTCAGTTATACGGCAGCAATCTCTAATTATTTTAAGCTCATACTCATCTTTTACAATTCTAAGTTCGCTTAATGGGTAATCTATAAAACCAAACTTTATTTTTTCTTTTTCTAGCAAGACTCTAAGTTTTAAAAAATTGGAACAAGATATACTACTTGCCTCAATTAGAATATCTTTTATGGCTTTTTGATTTAGCATATCAATAATTTCTTCATTTTTATCATTGTCTAAAAGTATTATTTCTATATTTTGGTTACAAACAGAATTTTTTGCTTCTTCATAATAAATAAAATTTACAAATAAATAACCCCTTCTATTAGTTATAAGAAGTGAAGATCCTGAGTTTTTCCCATAAAATCCAGTAAGATAATAAATATTTTCATCTTTAAATATTAATATATTTTCTGATTTGAAATTTTCAAAATTAACAATTATTTTATTTAATCTTCTTAATCTTTGTTCATAATTAACTTTTTCTATTACCATTGTTGCGCCTTCATTTTTACTTAATCAGATAAAAATTTGATCCTTATGAAATTTAAACAAACATAATACATTATTACCTATAAAAAATTAATATCAATTTTAAATAAGAATATAAATATTTTTTACTTAAAAAGGATGAAATATTTTAAACTTATTAGTCCTTGCTTAGTAAAAGCAACTAGGTACTATTTGCTATTTATGTGCATAAACTTTGAAAAGAAATATTAAAAACTTAAATAAGCGTCTGAAATTCCATGATAAAGATAAATTATTTGGCTAGGATGAGTTACTTAAAGAAAACACGCAAGTTTTTCCCCAGCAAGGTAAAACTTGCTCAAGTTTCAGGCTCGCTCTCCTCTTAAAAGAGGAACCATGCCCGCTTCGCCTTCAAATGGTTTTCTTTAAGTAACTCATCCTAGCTCTTAAAGTTTTGTTTTTACTGCTACCATGGAATTTTAGATGCTTACAAACTTAAATTTTAAATGTTTATTACTTTAAAGAAATATATAGTAAGGCTAATTTATAACTAAGAAGGTCAAATCCACTTATAATGCCTATCGAGGCAGAAGAAATAACAGACTTTTTTCTCCATTCTTCTCTTGAAAATATATTTGACATATGAACTTCAATAGTTGGTATTTTGCAGGACTTTATTGCATCATGGATAGAATAACTATAATGGGTCAAAGCACCTGGATTAATAATAATATAATCTTTTTCATTTATGCAAGAATGTAGCTTATCTACGATATCCCCTTCATGATTTGATTGAAAATAATCTAACTTTATTTTTTTATCTTCGGCAATTTTAATTAATTCAGTCTTATAATATTCTTCAAAAGTTTCATTCCCATATATGCTCTCTTCTCTTATCCCTGTTAAATTTAAATTAGGACCATTTATGATTATTACTCTTTTACTCTCCATCATTTATTCCTTTAGTATTTATTTTTAATTTTTTGTAAGTTAATTTTATTATTTAATACATTTTTTAAATTTTATAAAAATTTTACATATAATAAAAATTATTAACTATTTCATATTATTTATTATGCTATACCTTATAATTGTTTCATCTATATCTGTAACAATTACAGGTTTATTAACATCTTCTAAAAGAATAAACTTTGAAGTTTTTGAAGTAAATTTTTTGTCAAATTTTAAAGCATCTAGAAGAAGGTTCACATCAACATCAGGTATTTTAATAGGCAGTTTTAATAACTGATATAAGTCTAAAATTTCTTTTTTAAAATTTTTATTAAGATAACCAAGTTTGATTGAAATATCTAACACACATAAAATTCCAAGCGCTACAGCTTTGCCATGGCTTATCTTATTAAATCCAAATGTCTCTTCAATAGCATGACCTATTGTATGCCCAAAATTTAATAAATGCCTTAGTCCAATGTCAAACTCATCTTGCTCTACAATTTCTGCCTTTATCTCAGCGCATTTAAAAATAATCTCATCAAAATCAGCACTTTTGATAAGAGAGTATAATCTATCATCATAAACATTGTTACCAATCATTTTCTTGATTTTTTCAATCAAAGTAAAATCAAACACAAGACCGTATTTCACAATCTCACCTAAGCCATTTATCACCTCTTTTTCTTCTAAAGTTAGCAAGAAATTAGGGTCAGCTAAAATTAGATGAGGCTGATAAAAGCTACCTATAACATTTTTTATGTTTCCAAAGTTAATTACAACTTTTCCACCTATACTGCTATCTACCTGTGCAACAAGTGTGGTTGGAAATTGCATAAGTAGCATCCCTCTGTTAAAAGTAGCTGCAGCAAACCCTGCTGTATCACCTATCACTCCTCCACCAAATGCTATTAAAAGATCATTGCGATGAGCATTATTTTCTATTAACCAGTCATAAATTTTTATTAAAGTATCAATAGATTTATATTTTTCTCCATCCTTTAATATAAGAAATTTGGATTTAAAATCATTCTCAAGACTTTTTTTTAATTTTTCTCCATATAAGCTAAAAACCTTTTCATTTGTTATAACAAATATATTAGTTAAATCCTTAAAAACAGGTTGGACTGAGAGTTTTATCTCGTCTAATATATTCCTTTGCATTAATATCTTATATTCACGACTTAAAGTCTTTACTTTTATCTCATTCATTATTTTTAAATAATATCTTTTTCAGTGATTTCATCTTTTAGATATAAAAGTATTTCCTCTTTTACATTTTCTGGAGATTTATTATCAACCAATACTTCATAATTACAGTTTTCACTATAACTTTTCTCTCTTTGCTTTATTAATTCATATATTTTTTGCCTTAAATTTTCTGAACTGCCATCTTTATCAAAAAGTAGTGGTCTGTCATTTGAGTGTTTTAATCTTTTATATGCTTCATCAGCAGAAATTTTTAAATTAATAACAAAGCTATTTTTTTTTATAATTTTTATATTTTCAGCCCTAATAAAAGCTCCACCACCACAAGCAAATACACATTTTTTATTTTGTGCATAAATTTTTTTTATTGTTTTTTCTTCAATGTCCCTAAAATATTCTTCGCCATATTTTTCAAAAATATCTTTAATTTCTAAACCTGTCGTGTATTCTATAATTTTGTCAATATCTATAAATAAAAACCCTAATTCATTTGCAAGGAGTTTTCCAACTGTAGTTTTGCCTGAACCCATAAAGCCTATTAAAGATATATTTTTTATAAGCATGATATATAATTCTTATAATTTTTAAAATTTTCGAGCATCTCACTTAAATTATCTTTGCCGAACTTCTCTTCAATTAAATCAGCAATTGTAATAGCAAGCATAGATTCACCTACTATTGAAGCGGCAGGAACAGCACAGATATCTGATCTTTCTTTAAAACTTAATTCATTTTCCTTAGTTTTTAAATTTACTGTATGAAGCCCTTTCATTGTAGTTGGTATAGGTTTAACATAAACGGCAACTATTATGTCCTCGCCGTTTGATATGCCACCTTCAATGCCTCCAGCATTATTTGTTTTTCTGTAAAAACTTCTTTTCTTATCATAAAAAATTTCATCATGTGAGTTAATACCAGAATTTTTTGATGACTTTATCCCATTTCCAATTTCAACAGCTTTTACAGACTGGATACTCATAATGTTAAACGCAATTTTAGCATCAAACCTTTTATCCCATTGTGAATATGAACCTAATCCTATTGGTACGTTTTTTGCATACAAAATAAACTTACCACCAAGAGTATCTCCATTTTCTTTAGCGCTATCTATTTCCTGCTTCATCTTTTCTGTTAAATTTTTATCGGGACACCGAACTTCAGATTCATCAGCCTCTTTTAAAAAATCTTCATTAAAATCATAATAATTTAAATCTTCACTAAAGCCACTACTTCCAATTCTATAAACAAAACTAAATATTTTAATCTTAAAATAACTTAAAAGCTGTTTTGCAAAAGCCCCAACTGCAACTCTCACTGCTGTTTCTCTAGCACTACTTCTTTCAATAACATTTCGAATATCATCAAATCTGTATTTAATGGCTCCTGATAAATCAGCATGCCCAGGTCTTGGATTTGATATTATTTCCCCAAATTTGTCTTTGCTTGCTTCATCAACATATTTTAGAGTTTTATCAATAGAATTAGTTGACATTATTTCTTTCCAATTCTTCCAATCCTGATTTTGTATTAGAAAAGAAATTGGAGAACCAATAGAAACTCCTTCTCTAATACCTGAAAGAATTTCGATTTTATCTTGTTCAATACTCATTCTTTTCCCACGGCCGTAACCTCTTTGTCTACGAGCAAGTTCTCCGTTAATCAAATCTAAATTTATTCTAACTCCAGATGGGAAGTCATCAATTATTCCTACAAGACTTTTCCCATGTGATTCTCCTGCACTTAAAAATCTCATTTTAAAAACCCCGAATTCTCTCTTTTAGCATTAAAATTTTTAAACTAAAAAAACAAATAAAAATATATTAAATGTACCGGAAGCATCTAAAACTCTTTTATAGAAATAAAAATAAAATAAAAATAATTTAAATTCAAATAAATTTTAAATACCAATCGATAATCTTATCACCAAAAAATAATGCAATAACACACCCGATTGAAATAAAAGGACCAAATGATATTGTTTGTTTTATAGTTTTTTTCTTAAAAATAATTAAGAAAAGGCCAAATAATGAGCCTACTAAAAATCCAATAAACAATCCTGGAATTACTTTTTGAGATAAAAAAGCTCCGGCCATCAGACTTAATTTAACATCTCCCATACCCATCCCTTTAGGGAACAATAAGTTAATAATTAGCATAAACAAAAAAGCACCTCCAGAATATGCAAGGACAACCCACCACCCTTTAGGATTTATTATTATGCTTAAAAGTATTCCTAAAAACAAAAATGGGAATATGATGCTATTAGGAATTATTTGAAATTCTATATCTATAAAAGATACTATTATTAAACTAATGCAAAATAAAATGCCTCTTAAACAATTTAGGCTTATCGAAAAATAGTAATAATTAAGGACAAATAATAAGGATGTTAAGAATTCTACAATAGGATATCTTATTGAAATTTTATGCTTACATACTCTACATTTACCATTTAAAAAAATATATGAAAAAATAGGTATGTTATCATAAAGCCTAATTTTGGAATTACAATTTGGACAAAATGATGGAGGTTTCAAAATAGAAATTTTTCTTGGGAGTCTATAAATAACAGCATTTAAAAAGCTACCAATTATTAGTCCACTTATTGCAAAAACAAAGTAATAAAAAATTTTCATTCTGCCCTATGTCATAAATCAGGAATTTATTATTTCTTTATCTTGTTGAGATATTTACCAAAACTAATCTGCTGGCCATTTTCAAACATTATATCATCATCGCCACCTGATTTCCCATCTATTCCATAACTAATAAATCTATAGCCACTATTATAGTTATTGCTTAATAAAAAATATACATAATCATTACCCCACATGTCTTTTATGGGAACTTCTTTTATATAACCATTTTTTCTTAAATCAGTTGCCCAGTTTTTATTTTTAGGATATGCTCCATTATCTATGCTATATAGCTCAAGCGCCATAGCTATATTTGACATTATAGTTTCAGTTCCAAACTCATTTGCTTTGTTTCTTGCACCAAGATATGAAAATATAGCCATAAAAGTAAGAATGACAAAAATTATCACAACGATTGATAGCTCAATCAAAGTGAACCCTTTATTCTCCCCTATTCTTTTAAATAATTTCTGCATTAATGACTTTCTACTTTAATTTTTTGATGTTTAAGATAGCTTTTGAGATATTTATATTTTATCTTGTAGATATCTTTTTAAATCTTTAAAATCAGGTTCAATACCTGTCCAAATTTTAAAAGAAAAAATAGCTTGATTAATTAGCATGTCAATCCCATTAATAACAAGAGCACCTTCTTTTTTTGCTTTAGTTACTAGACTTGTGTTTATAGGCTCATAAATCATCTCAAATACAAGTTTGTTTTTTAAAGACCAATCTTCAGGTATGGGCATTTTAAGCGAAGTATTATTTGAGTTCATCCCAACAGAAGTACAATTTACAATTAATTCTATCTCATCATATTCTTTTCTTGTTAATTCCTCTAAATTTTTTAAAATTATAATTTTTTCATTTTTGAAAACATCAAACATTTTTTTTATTTCGATTGCTTTTTCAATAGTTCTGTTATAAATATAAACTTTTTTTATATTTTCTTTAATTAAAGAATATATTGAACTTCTTGCTACTCCGCCTGCACCTAAAACAAGAGCAACAGAATTTGTGATATTATATTTTTTATCATGGAGAGATTTTAAAAAACCTGGCAAATCTGTGTTAAAGCCAACTGATTCTTGAGTATTTTTATTAAAAACAATAGTATTAATAGATCCTACTTTTTTGGCATCTTCTTCAATTTTATTTAAATACTCCAATGCTTCTATTTTGAAAGGCATTGTTAGATTTAAGCCACAAAAGCCTATATTTATTGCACCAAAAAAACTTTGTTTAAAATTACAAGGATTTATCTCAAAAACAAGGTAAACAGAATTAATATTGTGTTTGTTAAATAAATAATTATGTATTAGTGGTGAGTAACTATGTCTTGCTGGATATCCAAACAAAGCATATAAGGTTGTTAATCCATTAATTGCTACCATTGTATAAACTTAATTTAATCTATCTAAAATTAAAATCTTATTTCAAAACCATCGAAATCAGGATGAGCATCCAATTTTGTTATATCTATATTGGTGACAAAAGAAAAAGTAGGACCTCTTTTTAAATCAGCAATAAATTTATCGACATCACATTCTTTGCCGCAACATACCACTTCTACTTTGTTATCATAGGTATTTTTAACGTAACCCTTTATATTATATTCATTGGCCTTTATAAGTGCAAAATTTCTATACCCAACTCCTTGAACACGACCAGAAATTATTATCTTATAACAACTCTCCATTGTTACTAACCTTTTTCCTTAAAATTGCATATCTATCAATATTGCCAATATCCTTTAATATTACTGTGTCATTTGGATTTGCCTCGTCTGAGGAAAACTCAAGATTATTTTTTATTATTTTTATTTCATTAATAGTAACCTCTCTTGGCATTTTATGAGGTTCAAGTATTTCTATAACTTCTCCCTTATTAAAATGATTTTTTACAAGTATTAACGGTATTTTAAAGTTACCAATTTTTTCCTTACATACACCAATAAATTTATACTTTTGACAAACTTTCACCCCTTCGTTATCTTCTAGCTCATTTAAGTCATTTAGAAACATGTAACCCAAAGTGTAGTCTCTATGGCTACATTTGTTCAACTCGTTTAAAAGAAATATTTTATTTTCATCAGTAAATTTATCCTCATAAATATAATCAAGAGCTTTTCTATATGCCCAAACAGTTTGACTAATGTAACTTTCCGTCTTCATTCTTCCCTCAATTTTTAAAGCAGATACCCCAGCTTGAACTAATAAATCTAATTTAGAAATAAGACATAAGTCTCGTGAATTATAAATATAAGTCCCATCACTTTCTTGTGTTATGTTATAAAATATATTAGGTCTTTGCTCCTCCAAAAGATAATATTTCCACCTACAGCTATGGGCACATTCTCCTTTATTAGCATCTCTGCCACTCATATATTTACTTAGCATGCATCTACCAGAATAAGATATACACAAAGCTCCATGAACGAAAACTTCAATTTCAATTTTTGAATTCTTTATAACGTCTTTTAAATCTTTATATTTAACTTCTCTGGCAATATTGACTCTACTTGCGCCAATTTTTGAATAAAAATCAACAGCTAGATGATTAGTTATATTTGTTTGGGTACTAATATGAATTCTAGGATTTTTAAAATAGTTGTTTATAAGGCTAATTATTCCAGGATCAGAAATTATAAAACCATCAAAATCAATTTCTTTAATTTCATTAAGATATTTTTTTAATTCTTCTAGTTCACTTTCGAAAATTATTGAATTTAATGTAAGGTAAATTTTTACATTTTTATTATGAGCATATTCCGAAGCCTTTTTTAGCTCTTCCACAGTAAAGTTGCTTCCGAGACTTCTTAAATTAAATTTTTTGCCACCCAGATAAACCGCATCAGCACCATACGCAATTGCATATTCAAGCGTGTTTAAATTTCCAACCGGAACAAGAAGTTCGGGAATTTTATTTCTTTTTATATCTTGAAATTGATAAGCCATCCCCAATATCTAAAAAAATTGTTTCAAATAAATTTTTATCTTCAATAAATTCTATAAATTGTTTTAAGCCATTTACACTATTCTTGTCATGGTCTTTGACATGCTTTGCAAATATTTTTTCATCAAAAAAAACATTGTCAGCTATAATTATAGCATTATCTTCTAACTTCCTTATTGTAACTTCCAGATAATTTTTATATTCAAATTTTGCTCCATCAATAAAAACAAAATCAAAAAAATTATCTAATTCTGGGATTATATTTAAGGCATTCCCATTAATAAATGTTGCATTCACATCAGGAAAGCTACTAGAAATAAAGTTTTTTGCCTTTGATAGTCTGTCCTTGTTTAAATCAATTCCAATATAAGTTCCACTTTTAAAATTTTTTAAAATATAATATGTAGAATAACCTTCTCCGCATCCTATCTCAAGTATGCTCTTTTGTTGTTTTAGAAAAATAATTGCTTCTAAAAGCCTTCCAACCTCATAATCAATCACTGGGATTTTCCTGTTAATTGAATCTTGAAATAAATTTTCTAAATATTTTTTTTCAAAAATAAAATTATTTAAGTTACTCATTAGTCGTAGTGGTACTGCTTACATTTTTATTATGCTCTTCAAGAGTAGATGCAAAAGAATGTTTGTGACTTATGGGATCAGTAACGACATAATATAAATAATCAACATTTGCAGGTTCTAATGCAGCTCTTATTGATTCTATTCCAGGATTGCATATTGGTGTAGGAGGAAGACCTTTGTAAATTCTTGTATTATATGGTGTGTCAGTTTCTAAATCACTTTCTGTTAAAGGTTCGTCCCACTTATCTAAAAAATAACTCAGTGTTGCATCTATGCCAAGAGGCATTTCTAAATTTAATCTATTATGTATTACAGCAGATATTAAAACTCGTTCTTCAGGAATGTATGCTTCTCTTTCAATCATTGAAGCAATCTTAAGAATATCATATTGGCTCTTACCTTCTTCTAACATTTTTGAATAATCCAAACTACTTGTTTCAAATTGATACTGATATAAAAGCATCTCAATAACGTTCTTAGCAGTATAATCTTGCAAGACTTCGTAGGTTTTTGGAAATAAAAAACCTTCTAAGCTTGGAACATATTCTTGGTTAACTTTTAAGAAATCGTAATTATAGTTTGTAACATCAAAGCTTTTACCAAGTTCATTTTTATCAATAAAAGGCAATTCACTTTTAATACGCTCCTCTATTTGTTTTATGGTAAAACCTTCAGGTATTATTAATTTAAATGTGATTATCTCAGGTCCACTGGTTATAGATTTTAAAACTACATCATATTCTGAAAGAGTTTTTAAAACATATATACCAGGTAACAATTTCTTTTCTAAACCTTTACCTTCAACATAAAGCTTAAACAATAATGCGTTATCTATTATTCCTTTTTCTTCAAGAAGTTCTGATATCTGTGTAAGAGTCATACCTTCTTTTATCTCTACTTCTACTTCTAATCCCTTCTCAACTTTACTCTTTACTCTTTCATTATTATTTTGAAAAGCACTACAAGAAATAGATGGGATAGCACTAGCAAAAATAAAAGCAAAAATTAAGAAAAGCGATAAAAACACCTTTATCTTATTATCGGTGCCAAGACACCATTTTAAACGGCTTTTAAAGTTTTTATTTTTTTTCTTATCCATCAACCTCCTAAAAATTAAGTTTTTATTTTTACTTAATTTTACTTAAGATTTTGATTTAAAATTTCTTTTGCTTTGTTTATGGCAAAATCAAGAGCTTTTGGTAGTAAGTTTTTGTTTAATCCTCCAGATTGCGCATAATCTAACCTACCGCCTCCGCCACCATTTATTATTTTACCAGCTTCTTTTGCTATCTTAGAACAATCAATTCCTTTTGCTACTAAATCTTTTGTGCATCCGTAAACTATAAATGGCTTACTATTTATACTATTTGAAATTACTAAAAATAAATTGTTTTTATAATAATCTTTTAATTCATCGCTTAGTATTCCCATTAATTTAGCATCAAGAATTTCATAATCCCTGGAGTTTGAAAAATCAAACGAAATTAATTTATAACCATCGTTTATATTCGTGCTTTCTAAGCTAAATCTTTTAATAATCTCATCTTTAGCTTGTTTTAATATTAATAAGTTAATTTTCTCTTTATAGTTTTCAACTTCTGTTTTTAACTCATCAATTTTTTTAATAATATCTTTTTCTTCAGTTCTAAGCTTGGCAGTAAGTTCTTTTATAATATTTTCTTTTTCATTTAAATAATTAATCGCCATGAAACCAGTATATGCCTCTATTCTTCTAAGGTTTGATCCAATACTGCTGTTAGAAATTATTTTAAACAGGCCAATCTCGCCTGTTCGTTTTACATGGATGCCCCCACATAGTTCTCTGCTGTAATTTCCTATCTCTACTACCCTTACAAATTTTCCATACTTTTCTCCAAATAACGCAATTGCTCCTATTTCCTTTGCATATTCAATTGTAGTTTCAAAGGTCTTGACTAGGTCATTATCCATTATTTTTTTATTAATTAAATTTTCAATTTTTTCATTAGAATTTTCATCATATTCTCCAAAAAATTTGTAATCAAATCTTAATTTCCGGTCAGAGACAAACGACCCAGCTTGTTCAACTTCTTCTCCGTAAATATTTCTTAAAGCCCAGTGAAGCAAATGAGTAGCTGTATGATTTTTGCTCACATTTTTTCTAAAATTAGTATCTATTTTTGCAATAACTTCAGAGTTTAAACTAAAACTGCCTTTTCTTGCAACACCTTTATGAATAATGACACCATCAACAGGGATTTGAACATCTTCAACTTCAAAAATTCCACCGGATAAGGTTTTAATAATCCCCCTATCCCCTATTTCCCCACCTTTTTCGCCATAAAATGGTGTTCTATCTAAAATTATTTCTCCTCTTTGATTTTCGTTTAGACAATCTGTGATAATTTTTTTGCCCTTATCTTCTTCTAATACTATCTTTTTTATTTTAGCTGTAAGCTCACTTACCTCATAGCCCATGAATTCTGTTTTAGCCTCTGTTGCAATATTTTTGTCAATATCCAAATATTCTGATATTTTTTTATTAAAAGATGTCTTTTGTTTAGAAATTTCAATATGAGTTTTCATATACTCATTAAATTTTTCCTTGTCCAAGCTTAGATTATTTTCAGCTAATATTTCTTCAGTAAGCTCAATTGGGAAACCAAAGGTATCATAAAGCTTAAATGCGTCTCTTGGATTAAGAAACCTTTCATTTCTTTCTTTTAAATCATTAATACACTGCAGAAGTACTTTCATTCCTTCCTTTAGTGTATTGGAAAATTTAATCTCCTCATCCTTTACAATCTGAAAACTCTTTTCTTTTTTATTTTCTAACTCTGGATAAATATCTTTATAGTCTTCTATAATAACTTTACCAATTTCATTTAAAAAATTACCCTCAATTCCCAATCTTTTGCCAAATCTAACTGCTCTTCGAATAATTCGCCTAAGTATATATCCTCTTCCTTCATTTGAAGGCAATACCCCGTCTGATGTTAAGAAATAAATTGCTCTTGAGTGATCAGCAATAACTTTTATAGCTTTGTTTATTTCGTGAGAATTTTTATCGAGGCCGTCATCTATTAATTTCTGACCTGAGATTTCATAAATTTTTTTAAGTATTCTTTCAAATAATTGTATCTTAAAGACAGAGTTTATATTATCAACTGCTGCATAAATTCTCTCTAATCCCATTCCTGTATCTATATTTTTATTGGGTAGATCATTATACTTGATACCATCAAAATTATATTGTGTAAAAACTAAATTCCATATCTCAATGTATCTTCCACATTCACAATTAGGGCCACAATTTGGTTTTTTACAACTATATTTTTCACCAAAATCATAGTAAATTTCTGTGCAAGGTCCACATGGGCCTGTATCTCCTGCAGGTCCCCAAAAATTATTTTCAAAACCAGACATATAAATTCTATCAGGGCTTATACCACATTGGATTAAATAATTCTCTGAATCTTCATCTTTTTGAAGATCTTTATATCCCTCAAAAACCGTGAATAATAATCTATTTTCATCTATTTTTAGAATATTCAATATAAAATCAATAGCTAATTCTATAGCCTCTTTCTTAAAGTAATCTGCAAAAGCAAAATTACCAAGCATTTCAAAGAATGTGAGGTGCTTATCACTATCACCTATTTTATCAATATCACTAGTTCTAAAACATTTCTGAACAGTTGCTATACGAGGATAAGGTGGTTTTTCGATTCCTAGGTAATAAGGTTTAAATTGTTGCATTCCAGCAGTCGTAAGAAGTACAGTTGGGTCATTATCAGGAATCAAGCTTGAAGAGGGCAAAATTAAATGATCTTTATTTTTAAAATAATTTAAGAATTCTTTACGTATATTCATAACCTTATAAAGATAATTTAAAAACTTCAAAATATCAATAAAATACCGGGATAATAAAAAGCGATACCCCGCATTAACGTAATTGATTGAAGTTTTTAAATGCCCTACCCCAAGTAAGGCGGGTCTTCCCTGCTACTTAGTAAGTCCCTTGTAAGGGCATTTACACCACAGCATAAGTAAAGACTCCAAAAGTTAATTTGTTGGCACTAAAATTAACTTCAAATACGATTAATACAGGGTATCAATTAAATATTAGCATAATTAATTTTGTAATTCAATTTAAAATACTCTAAACATCTAAAATTCTATAGTAGCAATAAAAAAACTTTAAAGGCTAGGATACAGTTACTTAAAGAAAACCATTTGAAGACGAAGCGGGCATGGTTCCTCTTTTAAGAGGAGAGCGAAGCCTTAAAACTTTAAGCAAACTTTCCTCGCTGGGAAAAGCTTTGAGTGTTTTCTTTAGGTAACTTATCCTGGCTAAATAATTTATCTTTATCATGGAATTTTAGATGCTTATAAAATACCTTAGGCTTTAATAAGCACTAATCTTCACTAACCTTTATTAACTTTATATTTAATTCTTTAAGCTGACTTTCACTAACATAAGAAGGTGATTCAGTCATCATATCTATAGCAGATTGAGTTTTAGGGAAAGCTATTACTTCTCTTATGCTTTTTAAATTGCCCAGGACCATGACAAGTCTATCAAGACCAAGAGCAATCCCACCATGAGGAGGAGTGCCATAATCCATTGCTTTGAGAAAAAATCCAAAATTATCTTTTGCCTTTTCCAGATTTATTCCTAAAATTTTAAAAATTTTTGACTGAAGTTTTAAATCATTAATCCTAATAGAGCCTCCACCAAGCTCATTCCCATTTAGTATTATGTCATAAGATATAGATTTTACTTTTAAAGGATCTGAATCAAGAAATTCAATAGTGTCACTGGAAGGCATTGTAAATGGATGGTGAACAGATTTATATCTTTTTTCTTTTTCATCCCATTCAAACAATGGAAAATCGTAAATCCATAAAAAATTAAATTCATTCGTATTTATTAAGTTTAACTTAAGTGCAATTTGATTTCTAATAATACCAAGAACACTAGATGCAGTTAAAAAGTTATCTGATGTTATTAATAATAAATTATTTTTCTTTAAATCTAAAAACTGTACTAGTTCATCTTTTTCATTTTCTTTTAGAAATTTGGCAATTGGTGATTGTAAATTAAGATTTTCATCAACTTTTATCCAGATTAATCCTCCGGCTCCATTATTTTTTGCTATCAGAACTAATTCATCAAGATCTTTTCTTGAAATGCTTTTAGAATCTTCAATTTTTAAACATTTTATTACTCCATTTTTTCCAATAGTTTCTTTAAAAATTTTGATATCTGAATTTAAAAAAATATTAGTTATATCTTGGATTTTTAACTCAAAACGTAAATCTGGTTTATCTGAACCGTAAGTTGACATCGCTTCATACCAAGAGAGTCTTTGAAACGGGACCTTAATCTTTATACCCAAAGCTTTTTCAAGTATTTCTTTCATTAAATGTTCAATCAGCGTCATAACATCTTCTTGCTTTACAAAAGTCATCTCAAGATCTATTTGAGTAAATTCAGGCTGCCTATCAGCTCTCAAATCTTCGTCCCTAAAGCATCGTGCTAGCTGAAAAATTCTATCAAATCCCGAAAACATTAAAATTTGTTTGAAAAGTTGCGGTGATTGTGGAAGAGCATAAAATTTATTAGGGTTTAATCTTGAAGGTACAAGAAAATCTCTAGCTCCCTCAGGGGTACTCTTAGCAAGAATAGGGGTTTCTATTTCAACAAATCCATTTGAACTCAAATAATTTCTCGTGATACTCATTACTAGGCTTTTTAACCTTAAATTTCTCTGCATTTCCTTAGCTCTTAAATCAATATATCTATATTTTAATCTTGTAAGCTCTTCAACGCCTTCCCTTTCTTCAATTAGAAACGGTGGAGTTTTTGATTTACTTAAAATATTAATTTGATTAACAACAATTTCAATTTCACCCGTTTCAAGCTCTTTATTTATTGTATCCTCAGCTCTTGCACTAACTACCCCTTCTATCTGTATCACATATTCTAATCTTAATTCTTTTGCAATTTCATGAGCTTTTAAGTTCAATGATGAATTAAAAACAAGTTGGACAATCCCACTAAAATCTCTCAAATCAATAAAAATAAGTTTGCCATGATCCCTTCTTTTTGAAACCCAACCACATAATTTTATACTTTGGCCTACAAAATTCTTGTTTATTACCCCACAAAGAATGTCCCTATAATCTGTTTTAAAAACTTTATAATCAAAAGCCATTATTTAAAATCACCAAACCTTTTTAAAACAATAATTTTATAATAATTAAAATGTTAATAATATCAGATAAGAAAATAACTTTGCTAATCAGAGTATTTTTTAAAAATCAATTAAAAATGGGAATCAATTTTTTAAAAAATTTAAAATTTCTGTTTTTTTATCGAGCCAGTTAAATTCTTCTTGAGAGAAACTATTAAGATTTTTAATTGTTATAAAATTATTGTTTACTTCATTCTCGCCAACTATTATTATAAAATTATATTTTTTTTCTTTAGCTAGTTTAATTTCCTTACTTATATTCTTAATATTAAAATTTGTATCACAAATTACTTTATTATCCCTTAAGAACTTAAGCACCTCAAAAAGAAATTTATCAAATTTAGTATCCATGCTTATAACATATACTTTTTTATTTTCTGCTAAATATGAGTTTATCTCTATGTTAAGTCTCTTCATTAAAAGCACAGTTCTTTCAAGACCGATTGCAAAACCTGTAGAACTTAGCTTAGGTCCGCCAAATTCTTCAATAAGATTATCGTATCTTCCGCCACCCCCAAGTGCATTTTGAGCACTCTTTATATCTTTTGACACAATTTCAAAAACTGTTCGGGTATAATAATCAAAACCTCTCACAAGGCCCTGGTTATAAAAATAATTTATGCCAAGAACATCTAATAATTCTACTACTTTTTCGAAATGAGCCTTACACTTGGAACATAGGTAACTGTCAATTTTAGGACTGTTTTTTAATATTTCCTTGCAAGTTGAAACTTTGCAATCAAATACTCTTAGTGTATTCTTATCAACTCTTGATACACAATCAGGACAAAGTTGTTCTTTAAATGGCTTTAAATAATTTTCAAGAGCTTTTAGATATTCTTGTCTACACTCTAAGCAACCTATGTTGTTTATATGTAAAACCAAATTTTTAAAACCAATTTGTTCAAATAATGTATTTAGAAGCCATATGATTTCAGCGTCTAAAGCTGGGTTATCGCTGCCAATAGCTTCTACGCCTATTTGAACAAATTCCCTCATCCTTCCTTTTTGAGGCCTTTCATATCTGAACATGCTGCCAATATAAAATAATTTTAAAGGTAAGTTTTCCAAATATAATTTATTTTCTATAACTGCTCTTACAATTGAAGCAGTCCCTTCAGGTCGCAATGTTAAAGACCTACCTTTTTTATCAAAAAAATTAAACATCTCTTTTTGAACTATTTCAGAATTTTCACCAATTCCTCTCGCAAAAACCTCTGAATATTCAAAATGGGGTGTTATTATTTCTGAGTAATTGTAAATGTCAAATAACTCTCTGGCTATTTTCAAAATAAAATTTCTGTATTTGATGTCTTCACCAAAATAGTCTGAAGTTCCTTTTGGAGAATTATAAGTCAACTCATTTACCTTTCATAAGCATAAGTTTTTTAAAAAATAGTTATTTTCAATTTCTTCCTTTAAGGTACTCTCAGGACCATGTCCTGGAAAGATCAACAAGTTTTCATCAAATGATTTTAGCTTCTTTAGGGACAACTTCATTAAATTTTTGTCACCACCAGGTAAATCTGTTCTTCCAATATTTCCCTTAAAAATAACATCTCCAGTAAATAAGAAGTTTTCATATTTAATCACTATACTGCCAGGTGAATGACCAGGCATATGAAAAATATCAATCTTACTTAGTAAAAAATCTATAATAATTTCGCCCTTAATTAACTTGTAAGTTTTAAATGATAATTCATTTCCATTAAAAAATGAAGACAAATTTTTAGAAGAATCGTTTAGTATTTCTTCCTCTTTTTCATGTATATAAAATGGGATATTATAAAATTCAATTAATGGAATAACCGCACCAATATGATCAAAATGGCAGTGAGTATTAATAATAAAATTTGGAATGATGTTATTAGATAAAAGAAAATTATTTATTTTTTCAAAATCAGAACCTGGATCAATAATAAAAGAGAGCTTTTGGGTTTCTATTATATAGCAATTAGTATCAAGAAAATCGAGTTTTATTTTACTTATCCTCAAAAATCTTAACCTTTCGGAAGAACTCTGTAAACATCATAGACTGAATCAATATTTCTTAAATTATTTATTACATCTTTTAAAATATACTTATTACTTACCTCAATTACAAGTCTAAACTTTGCAAAACCATTTTTCTTTTGTGCACCACCAGTAGTTGATATTATATTTAAATCATACTCGCTTATTACATTAGTAATATCTCTTAGTAACTTTGTTCTATCAAGAGCTTCTATCTCAATTTCAACATTAAATTTAAGCGGAGCATTTTTATCCCAACTAACTTCTACTATTCGAGATTCTTCATTAGCCATAAGATTTTTTAAGTTTGTACAATCAGCTCTATGAATTGATATTCCTCTGCCTCTTGTAATATAACCAACTATTTTATCACCAGGTACAGGATTACAGCATTTTGCCATAAAAACTAATACACCATCCATACCTTTTACTTTAATACCACTACTGATTTTTCTTGAATTTTCTTTCTGATGAAAATCATCAAGGGTTATTTCTTTTGGAGTTTCTTCTTGCTGGTTTAATTTTTTAATTACCTTTGTAAAAACTTGATGAGCAGAAACTTTATGTGTACCTATATTTCTAAACAAAGTTTCTGACTTATCAAAATTCATCTCTTTTGCAACTTCTTCAAAAACTTCTAAGCTTACAGTTTTAAATGAAAGGCCATTTTTTCTTAAAATCTTTAGCATTATCTCTTTACCTGTATTTAAAGATTCTTGTCTTTCCTCACGGCTAAACCATTGTTTTATTTTATTTGTAGCTCTAGAAGTCTTTACAATGTTTAGCCAATCTCTACTTGGGCCTTTTGGAGTTTTTGAAACTATAATCTCAACTATATCACCATTTTCAAGAGTAGATTCTATTGGTACCATCTGCCCATTTATTTTTGCCCCAATACAATTATGCCCAACATCTGTATGAATTGCATAAGCAAAATCTATAGCTGTTGATTTTCTCGGTAAGTTTATAACTTTACCTTTAGGTGTAAAAACAAAAACTTCATCTTCAAAAAGATCAAGCTTTAATGATTCCATGTAATCCTGAGGGTTTTGCAAATCCTTTTGCCAGTCTAAAAGCTGTCTAATCCAAGCTATCCTTTTGTCAAATTCATCAAGTTTTAGGTCACCCTCTTTATATTTATAATGAGCAGCAATTCCATACTCAGCGATTTTATGCATTTCATGTGTTCTAATTTGTATTTCTAGTGGGACCCCTTTCTTGCCAATAACTGTTGTGTGAAGAGATTGATACATATTAAACTTAGGGTTTGCAATATAATCTTTAAATCTACCAGGAACAGGTTTCCAGACAGAATGCACAATACCAAGAGCTCCATAGCAATTTTTTACATCATTAACAATTATCCTAATTGCCATTAAGTCAAATATGTTATCAAAAGTCTTATTTTGAGTTGTAAGCTTATTATAAATACTATAATAATTTTTTACTCTTCCACTTATTTCTGCACTTATTCCAACCTCAGCTAATTTTTCCCTTACAGTCTTTATTACATCTTCAATTAGTTCTTTTCTCTCAGCTATTTTTTCGTTAAGCATGATTCCTATTTTTTCATGTTGCCTAGGGTAAAGATATTTAAAACTTAAATCTTCCAGTTCAGATTTTATTTGGAAAATACCAAGTCTATGAGCAATTGGGGCATAAACCTCAAGTGTTTCTAATGAGTTTTGTTGTATCTTTTCTTTACTAAGAGCAGCCAATGTCCTCATATTGTGCAGTCTATCAGCTAACTTTACTAATATTATTCTTACATCTTCAGACATAGCAATAATCATTTTTCTTAAGTTTTCAACCTGTCTTTCTTCTTTTGTATGAAAAATTATTTTTTCTAACTTAGTAACACCATTAATAATTTTTGCAATTTCGTCTCCAAATTCTTCTCTTACTTTTTCTATTGTAAACTCAGTGTCTTCTACAAGATCATGTAAGAGCGCGGCTATTATCGAAGATAGATCAAGCTCGATTTGAGCTAAAATTTTTGCTACTTCAAGAGGATGGATTATAAAAGGCTCTCCTGATTTTCTAAACTGATTTTTATGATATTTTTTTGCAGTCAAGAAAGCCTTGTAAATTAAATCTTCATCGACCTTTGGATTGTATGACTTTACTATATTGATAATTTCGTTATATAAATCATCAACTCTTTCTTCTTTAAGATCACTGCGATCCAAAGTTTGAAGATTATCATTTTTATAAGTTGTTTTTAATTCTTTTATATCTTCAATCATTTTTAAGTTAAATTTAAATCCTTTTAAAATAAATTTATATCATAAATTTTACAAATAAATGTAGACAATCTTATATTAATACATTATTCTAAAAAAAACCGCTTAATATTTGTTTTATATTTATTATCTAATCACCTTAAATTTTTTAAATTTTTAAACATTATTTGTTTTCTATAATATATGTACTATTTATAACATAAATCTAAAATTATTAATTGTAAATAGCTCAGTCCATTATAAACATTCTCGTCTATATAAAACACAATTGAAACCTTTTTATCAACTGTGCAATTAATAATTTTATTTAATAATTTATCACTTAGATTAAATAATACTCCATTTTGCTGTATTAAATTTTGTTCAAGCAAAAGCGAAACATGCTTATTGTTTTTGAAAAAATTTTTTTTCTTTATAGTGCAGTTTCTCGTTAAAAAAAGAGGTTTTGGGTTACCGATACCAATAGGTTCAATTAATTTTAGTTCTTTTAACAAATCGTTGTTTATATCACTAAAATTTATTTCACAATCATAATATATTCTTTTTTTCTCAAAATCTAAGTGAGAAAGCTTGTCAAGAGCAATTTTTTCCATTTTTTGTTTGAATTCATCATATTTTTCGTAAATATTATGACTGGCAAGCTCATTATCATTATCCTTATTTAAATTTTTACTAATTGTAAGCCCGCAAGCCATTTCATGACCACCAAATTTATCATACAAATAGTTTAATTCATTCAAGTTACTAAATAAATCAAAGTCCTCTGTGCTTCTGCCAGAACCTTTTAGTTTTTTTTCATCTTCTTTAAAAAGCACAACTGGTATATTAAACTTCTTTGAAATCTCAGATGCTGCAAGCCCAATCAATCCCTCATGCCAATATTTAGATTTATCGATATAAATCCTTTTCTTGCTTACTATTTCATCAAGTTTATCTTTATTATTTCCAATTATCTCAAATACTATTTTATCAAACATTACTTTTCTTTTTTCGTTTGTATGGTTGATTGAATCTATAATCTCATCAATCTTATCAAAATAATCAGAATCTTTGTAATCACAAGTTAAAAGCTCTAAACTTTTAATGGCACTTTCCAGTCTTCCTGAAGCATTAAGCCTAGGAGCAATAATATAACCTATATCATAGGTTGATAGGTCTTTTTTATCTTTAAGTGTGCTTTTTATTAATTTACTTAGCCCTAAATGATTTGTATTTTTTAAAATTTTTAAGCCCCATTTAACTAAAACTCTATTTTCATCAACAATTGGCATAAGATCAGATATTATTGAAATAGCAACCAAATCAAGTAAACTTGTAAGATAATTTTTATTAAATTTATTTTTATATTTGGTATCAATTTTTTTAAGTATTGCGTTTATAAACTTAAAAGTTACACCAGCACCACTTAAAAATTTAAAAGGATAAGTCGAGTTTTCTAATTGAGGGTTTATGATTATGTAATTTGACCTTAAACTATCATATGACATTTCATCCGATACGCCTGAGTCTTTGTTAGAATATAATTTATTATATACATTATTTGCCTTAGATGTCATTTTATGATGGTCAGATACAATAATATCTAAAAATAAATTTTTGTCTTTATTTATATATTCCATGACATCGGTACTATTAGTTCCGCAGTCTACACATATTATTAAATTTATCTCTGGATATTTTTCTTTAATCCTTTTAATGAAGTTTGTATTTATATCATAACCTTCTTCAATCCTATCAGGAATATAAGCTTTAGGTTCAATACTATTAAACTTTTTTAAGAAATTTAGCATTAATGATGTGCTTATAACTCCATCACAGTCATAATCTCCAAATATCAATATCCTCTCTCCTTTTTTTATTGCTTGAATTATTCTTTCTACAGCGATTTCCATATTTGGTAATAAAAAAGGGTCATATAAATCATTGCTTTCAGGGTTTTTTAAAAATTTAACTGCCAAAGCTTCTGAATCTATATTTCTATTAGAGAGTAACTTTAAAAATATATCGGAATATTTTAATAATGTTTTTGAAGTTCTAAGATTGGGATAAAAGTTTGAATTAATTAAAATCCAATTATCAGGAATTAAGGACATTTTATTTTTTGTATTTAGGGAATTTATTGTTGAAAATTACAAGAAGTGGGCTTCCTATAAATATTGAAGAATAACTACCAGAGATTACCCCAACAAACAAACCAAATGCAAAATCCTGCAATGTTTGACTACCTAAAATTAATAAAGCTATAACTGGAAATAGAGTTGTAGCACTTGTACTCATAGTCCTTGTAAGAGTTTTGTTAATTGAATAGTTAACAATGTCACTAAACTTGCTTCTCTTGTCTAATCTTACTTCTTCTCTTACTCTATCAAAAATAACGATGCCATCGCTAAGAGAATAACCTAAAATTGTTAATAAAACCGCTACTGTTGTTGAGTTAAATTCTCGAAAAGTAATGAGATAAAGGCTGAGTACAATTAAAATATCATGCACTAATTCTAAAATAGCAGCAATAGCAAACCTAACTTCAAACCTAATCCAAACATAAATTAGTATAGCAGCAATACTAATTGCAACAGCTATAAGCGCATATCTTATAATTTGCCGTGAAAAACCTGGTGCAACTTCTCTATCCTGTATCAAAGGTCTGTAAATGCCAAATTCTTTATCTAGACTATCAAGAATAGTTGCTTTCTGGCTGCTATCAATTGGAACAGTTCTAATAATATATTGATCTGGGGCAGTGCTTTGAAGTATTGAATTACCATATCCAGTTTTTTCCATAACTTTTCTAAGCTCAGAAATATTAACTTCTTCTTTAAATTGAATTTCCATTAAATTTCCACCAAGAAAATCAATTCCAAAATTAAATCCTCTTACAAAGTAAAAAACAACTCCTGTTAATATTATTATAGAAGAAATAATAAACCATATTTTTCTCTTACCCATAAAATCAAACTTATAACTTTTTTCAGGAGCAATTTTTCCCTCAGAAATAACTTTTCCCTCAGGAGTAACTTTTTTCTCCAAAGTTAATTTTTTTGATGCTTTTTTTGATGTTTTTTTTGGTATCTTTTTAGCCTTTGCCAATTATTATTTCTCCTTTATAAGCTCTTTTGTTGAGAGTTTTACACCAATAAATTTAGGAGACATTACTTTTGTGTCAACCATTAAAAATAAGATAGATCTAACAAAAACTATTGCAGTAAACATACTCATTAAAATACCGATTCCTAAAGTAAAAGCAAATCCCCTAACAGGACCGGTACCGAATCTATATAAAGCTGCTGCAGTTATTAATGTCGTAACATTTGAATCAATGATGGCTTTAAGGGCGTTTTTAAAACCTTCTCTAAAAGAAACTATTTTTGTTTTACCCTTAAGCATTTCTTCCTTAATTCTTGTAAAAATTAATACGTTTGCATCAACAGCTATGCCAAGAGTTAAAATTACACCAGCAATTCCAGGAAGGGTTAATGGAGTCTTTAAAATAGATAATATACCCCAAAAATAAATTACATAACATATAAGTCCTAAAATTGAAATTAATCCTAAACCTCTATAAAGTACAAACATAAAAATAGCAATTAAAATAAAACCAATAGCACCAGCAAGTAAACTTTCCCGTAAAGAATCCTGACCAAGAGTAGGACCTATTGTTCTAACTTCTTGAATTTCAAGATTAACAGGTAAGGCACCTGTTTGTAAAACAAGAGCAATATCTTTTGCTTCTTCTAAGCTTCCAATCCCTTCAATAACTCCCTCACTAGATATTTTAGACCTAATAACTGGTGCAGATTTTATTTCGCCATCAAGAACTATTGCAAGCTGCCTACCGATATTTTCAGATGTAATTTTTTCAAATATTTTTGCTCCTTCTGCGTTAAAGCTAAATTGAACTATTACTTGACCATTATTGTCATATCCAGCTTTGGCATTAGTTAGCTTATCTCCTGTAAGCAAAACTGGCCCTAGTTTGGGATTTCCATTTTCATCAACACCCTCAACAATACGAAACTCAAGTTGTGCTGTCTTACCTATTACTTCAACTGCTCTTTGGGGATCATCAACACCGGGGAGTTGAACTACAATATTATTAGAATAATCTTTAGTTACAAGAGGTTCAGATATACCAAGCTTATCAATTCTATTTAGTATTATAAGCCTAGCTTTATCAACAGCTTCAGATGTAACACCAGTATCACTACCTTCTTGGTCTTGTGTTTCTTTTTCAATTTGAGTTGCTTTTAAAATAACCTGAGTGCCACCTTTTAAATCAAGGCCCAGTTTAACAGGGAATTTTAATATGCTCCAAATACATAACCCTAATAAGATTACAGAGATTAATATTGTGGCAATATTTATTTTCTTTTGCTTCATTATAATAGCAGTATTACTCTTACTCTACTACTTTAGTAATTTGTCTTTTTTAAGAATTAAGAAATTTAATAATAAAACTTTTTATTTTTTAGATGTATCTTTTTTTGCTGCTGTAGGAGTTGTAGTAATATCGGATACTAATTTTTTTGCAACTGCACTTTTTGATATCTTAATATCAACTCCACTGGAAATTGTTACTATAAGTGAATCCCCACCAACATCTTTGACCCTACCATAAATGCCACCCACAGTAAGTATTTCATCACCTCTTTGCAAATTGCCTAAAAGGTCCTGCTGTGTTTTTGTTCGTTGTCTCTGAGGTCTTATAAGTAAAAAATAAAAAGCAACAACTAAAATTATAAGCCAAATCCATGTCCCATAACGAGCGAACCCTGACGGGCTCACAGGAGTTCCATCTGGATTGGTTTCTACAGTAGTAGAGCCTTCAGCCGTCATAGGAACACAACTTGTAGCAAAAAAAGCTGCTAGAATTATTAGTGAAATAACAGCTATTAAAGTAAGAAATTTGTAGAAATTGTGATTTTTCATTACTAACCGCCTCATTCTTTATTTTACTATTTTATGATTTAATGAAATTTATTAATAATTGAAAACTATAATCAATAGCTATATTTAATTAATTGTAGTTTTACCATAAACAAAACAGTGACTACATAATTATTAACATTTTTCCAAAATTTGCAAATACTAAAAATAATAATTTTTAATTTTATACAATCAATTATAGACTTTATGCATTTTTATCATAATTTTTTACAAAATCGTTTTTGAAATTTTCGAATTTATTTAACAAAATTGCATCTTTTGCTTTTTTAACTATATCAAAAATGAAATAAAGATTGTGAACAGATAAAAGAATGCTTGACAAAATTTCTTTATTTTTACACAGATGTTTTATATATGCCCTTGAGTAATTTCTACAAGTGTAACAATCGCAATTTTCCTCAATAGGTGCAAAATCATTACTGAATTTGGCATTTTTAATATTAATTCTACCAGAATAAGTAAAGGCGCTACCATTTCTTGAAATCCTGGTGGGCAATACGCAATCAAACATATCAATACCGCAACCAATAGCCTCAAGAATGCCAATTGGGTCACCTAATCCCATAACATATAAAGGTTTACTTTTATCAACAAACTGGACTGCATGATTAATCATTTCCATTGTTAAATTTCTTTCTTCGCCAACACTTAGCCCACCTAAAGCAATCCCATCAAATGGCATTTCTGATATAGATTCAGCGCAGTATTGTCTTAATTTTTTATTAAAACCACCTTGGATAATCCCAAATATTTGAGTGTTTTCGTTTAATTTATTTTTTTGATATGCTTGGATAGATTTTTTAGCCCATTTAAGTGTTCTTTTTGCAGCCTCGGTAATAATTTTGTCTGGTGCATCAAAAGCGCTGCACTCATCGAGAACCATTATAATATCAGAGCCAATATCAAGTTGCCATTTTATAACATTCTCCGGCGTAAAAAAATGCTTTGAACCATCAGTTATAGATTTAAATTCAACCCCCTCATCTTCTATCTTCCTTATATCGCTTAAACTAAAAACCTGAAAGCCTCCACTGTCAGTTAATATAGCATTCCTCCAATTACAAAATCTATGTAAACCCCCTGCCTGTTTTAAAATATCAACTCCAGGCGACAAATATAAATGATATAGATTTGATAATATAATTTGGCAACCCATTTCGATTAGCTGCTCATTTAAAACTGCTTTTACTGTGGCTTTTGTAGCAACTGGCATAAAAACTGGCGTGTAAATATCGTTTCTTAAATTTGAAATTTTACATATTCTTGCATTGGAGCTTGTATCACTTTTTAAAATCTCAAAATTTTTTTTTACAATTTTATTCTTTGTTATTTTCATATCTTTCATAAATACCAACTAAATCTACCTAGAAGTTGCTTTTTAACTATTAATATTAGTGCTAAGTTGCTAGTTGGATTTTCTTTCCAAGTTAGAATCTCTTTAAAAATAATTTGCTCAATATTTTATTTAGATTATTAACATGCAATCACCAAAACTATAAAACTTATAATTTTCTTTTATTGCTTCTTTGTAAGCATTAAGGATAGTTTCTCTTCCGGCAAATGCGCTAATCATGACAATTAACGAAGATTTAGGAAGATGAAAGTTAGTAACGATTGAATCTACGATCTTAAACTTGTAACCTGGATAAATATACAAATTAGTTTTGCCTTTACTCCCCTTTAATTCACCAAACTTAGTCATTATTGTTTCCAGAACCCTTATCGTGGTAGTCCCAATCGCAATAACATTACCACCATTTAACTTAGCATTTTTTATTTTATTTGCGTTATACTGGGATAAGTAATACTTTTCAGTGTGTATTTTATGGTTTTCAATTTCTCTTTCTTTAATAGGCTTAAATGTATCAAGACTAATATCAAGTCTTGCTTTTGCAATATTAATTTTTTTATTTTTTAATTCAGTTAAAAGCCTGTCAGTAAAATGCAGGCCGGCTGTTGGTGCAGCAACAGAGCCATCTTTTTCTGCATAAATAGTTTGATAATATGAGGTATCAAAATTTCTATTCTTTATATATGGAGGGAGAGGCATCTCTCCGTATTTGTCAAATATTTTTTCAATATTATCATTAAATTCAACTATAGCCTTGCCATTTCCAATTTTTTTTATAACATCAAAAAAAATTATAGGACTTTTGTTAATAATTATTTTTGAATTTTCTTTAATTTTTTTAAAGGGCCTCAGTAAAGCTATGGCTTTACTAGAGGTTCTTTTTTCTAAAACGAAGCACTCTATTCTTGCACCAGTATCTTCTTTAATGCCAAAAAGTCTACACTTAATGACTTTTGAATTATTTAATACAATTATATCATGAGGATTTAGATAATTTACTATATTATAAAAATGATCATGCTTGATTTCACCAGTTTTCCTATTAAGAACCATCATTTTTGATTTGTCTCTTTCAAGAAGGGGTTCCTGGGCAATAAGCCTTTGAGGTAGTTCATAATCAAATAAACTTAAATCCATAATTACAGTCAAAAAAGCTTTTTGTTTTCATTTAAAGTTTTTTTAATACCCAGGTGTTTGTAGCTTTTTTCTGTAGCTACTCTTCCCTTGGCTGTCCTTTTTATAAAACCTATTTGCAACAAGTAAGGTTCGTAAACATCTTCTATGGTAGACACTTCCTCACCTATGGACACAGCGATAGTTCCAACTCCAACTGGTCCTCCTCCAAATTTATTAACTATTGTATCAAGAATCTTTTTATCAATTATATCTAGTCCGAGTGGGTCAATATCCATTTTTGAAAGGGCTGTTTCAACAATCTCGTAATCTATATTTCCATCCCCATAAGAAATTGCATGATCCCTAACTCTTTTTAAAAGCCTATTTGCAATTCTAGGCGTTCCTCTTGATCTTCTTGCTAACGCTTCTGCGCCTTCAGGAGTAATTTTAATCCCTAATATTTTAGATGAGCGAATTATTATCTTTACAAGGTCAGTTGTTTTGTAATAATCCAATCTTAAATTAACACCAAATCTATCTCTTAAAGGTGAGGCAAGTAACCCAGTTCTTGTTGTAGCACCAATAATTGTAAAAGGTGCTATATCTATTCTAATTGATTTCGCTGATGGTCCTTTACCGATAATAATATCAAGTTTATAATCTTCCATAGCAGGGTAAAGAATTTCTTCTACTGCTCTATTAAGTCTATGAATTTCATCTATAAAAAACACATCAAATGGCTCAAGGTTAGTTAAAAGCGCAGCAAGATCTCCTGTTCGTTCAATAGCTGGTCCCGAAGTAACTTTAAAGTTAACTCCAATCTCATTTGCTATTATCTCAGCTAAACATGTTTTACCTAAACCAGGTGGTCCAGAAAGTAAGACATGATCAAGAGGTTCCCTTCTTTTTTTTGCAGAGTCTATAAATATCTTAAGATTCTCAATAAGTTTCGCCTGACCTATAAATTCTGATATATATTTAGGTCTCAAACTTTTATCTAGCTCAATATCTTCGCTTTTTAGTTTTACGTCTAATTCATTTGTGTCGTTAAAACTTTTAGAATCTTTGTTCATTTCTTATTATCAACTTTCATTATGTTGCTGCTTTTATTATTTATCACTACTAATCTTTTATTTCCTTTAAGGCAGCTTTTAGTAAATCTTCAACAGATTGTTCTTCAATAGATTTAAGCTCGAGTTTTGAAAAAGCTAATTGTACCTCACTATTTGAATAACCAAGAGTTTTTAGAGCTTCCTTTACGTCCATTATTTTACTATTGCTCATAATCTTTTCTGTACCTTTTGTTATATAATAATCTCCTTTTAATTTTCCCTTTAACTCAAGAATTATCCTATTAGCTAATTTATCACCTACTCCGGGGACTTTCTTTAAAAGTTCTGCCTCTTGGCTTTTAATAATTCTTATTAATTCATCTGTATTGTATATTGATAAGATACTTAAAGCTATCTTTATTGAAACCCCAGAAACACTTATAAGTTTTAAGAAAAGCTCCTTTTCATTTGAGTCCAAAAAACCTATCAAAACAATCAAGTCATCCCTAACATGCATATAGGTTTCTATACATGCCTCTTCATTTACTTTTGGTAGTTTCTCATAAGTTTTTGAAGATATTAAAATCTCAAAGCCAATTCCAAAAGTTTCAATAACTACTTGAGAAAGAGTCTTATTTATTATTTTCCCTCTAATAAAAGAAATCATCGCATAGTCTTGTTTAAATAATTCATACTATTAGCATGACAAATAGCAATTGCCAAACTATCCCAAGCATCATCTTTTTTTGGAAAATCTTCTTCTTTGACCCCTAGAATTATTTTAACCATATATTTTATTTGATTTTTAGTAGCTCGGCCATATCCAACAATTGCTTGCTTTAATTCTAGAGGAGTATATTCATAAACTTCCAACTCATTTGAGTAAGCAGCCACTAATGCAACACCTCTTGCTTCACCAATACTTATAGCAGTTTTTGCATTTGAGCTAAAAAAAATTTCCTCGATTGCCATACAGTAAGGATTATAATTAGATATTACTTCATTGATTTTTGAATAAATTTCAAAAAGTCTTTGAGCAATCTTTTTATCTTTATGGGTTTCAATACAACCGCAATATATATTAAATAAAGATTGATCTTTGGAAACCTCTATTACGCTTATACCTGTTGTTTCTAATCCTGGGTCAATACCTAGAATTCTTTTTTTAATTTTCTGCATTTTAAAAAAGATTAATTAGAAGCTAATTTCTTCAAGCATTTCATCTTCTATCTCGAGATTAGAATAGACATTTTCAGCATCATCGTAATCATCAAGAGCATTTATTATTTTTAATGCTTTTGCAGTATCGCCTTTTGATAATTTTACAGTAGACTTTGGTATCATAAGAATATCCGTAAATTTAACGTTAATATTATTTTTTAATAATTTATCTTTTACTTCACTAATCTCTTGAGGATTAACTTTTATTTCATAAGCTTCATCAGTTTCTTCAATATCCTCCGCTCCACTATCAATTACTGTTAACATAAAATTATCATAATCCTTGACAGAGCTTTTATCTACAGTAATAATTCCCTTTCTATCAAACATCCATGACACACAACCGCTTTCGCCTAGACTTCCGTTATTGTGCGTAAAAATACTTCTAATATCAGCAGCTGCCCTATTTTTATTTTCGGTTGTAACATCAACCATAATAGCTATACCACCTGGTCCATAACCTTCATAGGTTATCCTTTCAAGTTTAGCTCCATCTATTTCGCCTAAACCTTTTTTAATCGCTCTTTCAATATTTTCTTGAGGAAGGTTATATTCTTTTGCTTTAGCTATTGCATTGGCAAGGGCAATATTATTGTTAGGATCCCCACTTTTACCTTCTCTTGCTGCAACAGCAATCATTTTTGATAATTTTCCAAAGATATTACCTCTTTTTGCGTCTTCTTTTGCCTTTTTATGTTTTATTGAGTGCCATTTTGAATGACCTGACATATTTATTTCTCCTCTTGCTTATTAACAACTATATCTAAAAAATATTTAGTATCCTTAAATCCTCTCGTAACTCTGGATGAGATGAGCTTACAAGAATATTTTTTCCTTAGCTAAAGTTATATTATCTTTAATTTTAGCAAGAATTTCAATATTAAGCTCTTTACTGGCACTATCTTTGGTGCTCTTATAAAGATATCTTTAAATTTTTAAGGCTATAATTACTAGCTTCTGCATTATCAAAATTGACTACCAGCCTCGGGTAGAAAGAATTTCTTCCTTTGGTATTTTTGATATTTCCGTACCAGACATTGCATTACCAAGTCCTCTTGAAACTTCTGCAAGAATTTCAGGATTATTGTGGTGCGTAGTGGCTTCTACTATTGCTTTAGCCATTTTTAGCGGATTTTCTGACTTAAAAATACCAGAACCAACAAATATGCCGTCAGCGCCAAGTTGCATAATCATAGCAGCATCTGCAGGAGTAGCGATACCTCCAGCTGAAAAGTTAACTACAGGTAATTTCCCGTTTTCATGAACATATAAAATAAGCTCATAAGGAGCACCAAGCTCTTTGGATATAGCCATTAATTCTTCTTTAGGAAGAACTATTACCCTTTTTATATCATCTTTGATTGCTCTCATATGTTTAACAGCTTCCACAACATTACCTGTACCAGCCTCACCTTTCGTTCTTATCATAGCAGCACCTTCACCGATTCTTCTTAATGCCTCACCTAGATTTGTTGCGCCACATACAAAAGGCACCTTAAAATCCCATTTATTTACATGATATTTTTCATCTGCTGGGGTTAAAACTTCACTTTCGTCTATATAATCAATTCCGATAGCTTCAAGAATTTGTGCCTCAGCAAAATGCCCAATCCTACATTTTGCCATTACTGGAATTGTAACAGCATCCATAATTTTTAAAATAATTTCAGGATCTGTCATCCTTGCAACACCACCAGTTGCTCTTATATCAGCGGGTATTCTTTCAAGAGCCATAACTGCAACAGCCCCAGCTTCCTCAGCAATTTTAGCCTGCTCAATAGTAGTTACATCCATTATTACTCCGCCTTTTAACATGTCGGCAAAACCTGATCTAACTCTTAAAGTTCCTTTTTTCATGTTTAAAAATCCCTCCTGTTTGTTTATTCCCACACCGGTGACATCTCATCAAGTCTTCTAATCCTTTCCTCAATTGGGTGTGCCTTGGTCATCTGCAATACAATTTTATCGCTAAAAAAATAACCCGAAAAACTAAAATTAAAACAATTAAAAATGCTATTATTAAAACAATAATTAAAAAATATCCACTTACCCCATACCGATAACCCAAAAAATACCCAATTAGATAGCCAACTAGTGCTATAAATAGGATAAAAATATAGTTAAAACTGATTTAATTTTATTTGCAACAATATTTTGATACATATTTTTATAGCACCATCCACTAAATGTAAAGGAATATATTAGACGAGATAAAACTCTCAGCCCCACCTGTTTTTAAAGATTTAACTAATATTATACTAAATACTAAAACATGAAACTTAATTTAAAAAATTAGTATTTAAATTTTAAACTTTTAATTTAATCTTTTTTTGTAAAATCTACTTTCACTGGTTCTTTAACAGCACTTTCTTCAACAGCAAAATAATCTTTTGGTTTAAAACCAAATATTGTTGCAAATACATTACCGGGAAAAGTTTGAATTCTAGTATTAAATCGCATAACCATATCATTATAGAACTGTCTTGCAAATGCAATATTACTTTCAATTTCTTGCAACTCTTCTAATAACCTCATAAAATGAGCATCAGCTTTGAGGTTTGGATAGTTCTCTGCAACAGCAAACAAATTTTTTAAAGTGCTAGATATCTTATTCTCAGCTACTGATTTATCTTTTATATTATCTGCATTAAGTCCTGCTTGCCTTGCTTCAATAACTTCTTGCAAAGTTTCTTTTTCATGTGCAGCATACCCCTTTACTGTCTCAACAAGATTATATATAAGATCATACCTTTTTTTAAGCTGAACATCTATTTGAAACCAAGCATTATCAACTTTGTTTCTTAAAGAAACTATTGAGTTATATATAGCAATAAAACTAATTAATATTATTAAAAGTATTACTATTAGTAATATTATTACACCTAAAACTCCCATAATAATTCTCCATTTTCATTTCTAAGTAAAATTTTAAAAACCTGTTTTTACTTATTAACCAAAATACTCTAACATTAAAACAATATTATAAAAACAACAAAATATTATAGCATAAAACTTCGAATAAAATTTATTTAAAGGCCTGATTTTTTTACACTTAAATTATTTTATGATAATATTCTTTTGTTTTATATAAACTTTAATAAGACTTAATAATATTTTTTAAAATTATTAATTATTTTTAAAATAATTGAATTTATTGGAGGATTTATGAGCAGTTTTGGTGCTGAAAGTAAAAGAGTAATTGGCCTAGTTTCGGGAAACAACACTGGAAAAACAACATTAGCTGAATGTTTTTTATTTAACGCTGGTGTAATTGATAGAAGGGGAAGGATTGAAACAAAAAACACTGTTTCAGATTTCAATTCATTAGAAACAAAAAGAGGATTTAGTATTAGCTCTAGCATACTAAACTATGAATGGAAAAATAATCTTATAAATCTTATAGATTGCCCTGGCTATTTTGATTTCATTGGTCAGACATTTGAAGCAATAAAAGTAATTGATGGCGCTATTCTTTTATTTGATCCCAAAGCAAGCATCCAAGCTGTTACAGAAAAAATAATTGAGGAACTTGAAAAAAAGCAAACACCTGTATTTTGCGTAATGAACAAAATGGATCAAGAAAATATCGATTATTTTAGTGCTATTGATAATATCAAAAAAAATTTTTCTACTCCATTAGTTCCTTTTGATATTCCTATTGGGGAAGGAGAAAAATTTAATGGGGTTGTAGATATACTTCAAAAAACAGCTTATTCATATACTAACAATTCTAAAACAGGCTCAAAAATAGAATTAAATCAAGATTTAGCCCAAACTGTTGATTTGCAATACAACTCACTGATTGAATACATAGTAGAAAATGATGAAAGACTTTTAGAAAAATATCTTAATGGTGAGGATATTGACTTTAAAGATTTAAATTCTGTCCTTAAAAAGGCTGTTTTTGAAAGAGCAATAATTCCTGTTTTTGCACTCTCTTCTGCAAAAAATATTGGTATAGATGTCTTAATGAATTATATAAACTTATTAATGCCTTCACCATTAGATATCTCAGATATAAAGGCAAAAGAAATAAATACCGGCAAGGAAGTTGAAATAAAACCTTCTCCTAATGAACCTCTTTTAGCTTACGTGTTTAAAACAATGGCAGATCCTTATATAGGGAAATTATCGATTTTTAGGATATTTTCAGGGCAAATGAAGGCAAATAATAATTATTTTGTTTCTGGTGTAAAAAATAGTTTCAAGTTTGCTAGTCTCTTAAAAATGCAAGGTAAAAATCAGACTGAAATAACTGAAGCAAGTTGCGGAGATCTGGTTGCTGTACCTAAAATAATAGAGATTCAAACTGGTGATACTATTTCTTATGTTGATAATCCACTTGAAATACAAAAAGTTATGTATCCTGAACCAATATTCCCCAAAGCAATAATCCCTGTAGCAAAAGGTGATGAGGAAAAAATTAACAGTGGACTTGCCAGACTCATGGAAGAAGATCCTGCAATTAGGATTGAAAATAATCTAGAAGTTAAACAAACTATTGTTTGGGGCATGGGAGAGTTACATCTTACAATCATAAAAGATAAGCTTAAAGAAAAATTCGATACAGAAGTAAATTTAGAGACACCAAAAGTAGCTTACAAGGAAACAATCAAAAATACAGCAAAGGCTGAATATAAATATAAGAAACAATCCGGTGGAAGGGGCCAATACGGGCATGTTTTAATTGAGCTTAAGCCATTGCCTAAAGGTGAAGGTTTTAAATTTGAAGATACTATTTTTGGTGGAGCAATACCTAAGGGTTATATCCCTGGTGTTGAAAAAGGCATAAGAGAAGCTCTTCAGTCTGGCATTCTTGGTGGTTTCCCGGTTGTTGATGTATATGTAAATCTTTATGATGGCTCTTTTCATACTGTTGACTCTTCCGAGATGGCTTTTAAAATAGCTGCTTCAATGGCCTTTAAGAAAGGCATGGCTGATGCCTCCCCCATCATCTTAGAACCCATAATGGAGCTTGAAATAACCGTACCTGAAGAATATATGGGAGATATTATTGGAGACATAAATTCAAAAAGGGGAAAAATTATTAGTATTTCTGCTGACAAAAATAATCAGATAATTAAAGCAACTGTTCCTCAATCTGAAACATTTAACTATGCGGTCGACCTTAGATCAATGACACAAGGCAGAGGTATATTTAAGCAAAAATTTTCTCACTATGAAGAACTACCTCAAAACCTTGCAGCACTTTTGATAGAAGAAAGAAAAAAACAACTGGGGACTAGTAATTAACCGATGATTAATTATAAAAATAAAAAAAATAATAAATTAAAAACTTTTTTTCTAGATAAGCATCCATATATTCCGTTTATTATCATAGTGTGTTTTGCATTTTTGATATTTTTTATAATTATTAATCATCTTTCTTTGGATTTTTTCTCTGCCAAACAAGTAACAACCAGTGAAGAAGAAAAGTTTGAATTATATATAGCATCTCCAACAAAGAATCAAACATTTGAAATTGTTAGCACTAATGAAACTATCCCTATAAAAATAAAATCAAAGGAACTAGAAAATAATAACTATAATTACACCATTAAGGTTTTTATAGATGATAGTTTAGTAGGAAATCTTAAAGAGCCTCCTTTTGAATTTAATTGGAGCCCCCCGGAAACTGGTATTTATAATATTTACGCTGAAATTGTTGATGAGCATGATAAAAGTCTTTATAGCACTGAAAAAATTCCTTTCTCAGTGAATTTTTCTGGTGAAATAGCTAATCAACCAATAAAGATTGAAAATTTAAATATCGAGGAAAAGAAAAATAAGATACTTGAAAAAGCACAGTATAGGTCTCAAAATGCGAGCCCGATATTTGCTTACAAATGCTATACTTCACCAGTAATAGATGGCAATTTAGATGATTGGGAATTTTTTGAAAAATTTACTTATTTTAACCCTACTATAAAAAAAGAAAACTATACAAATGCTCAAGACTGCTCAGG